>Ga0105350_10000200_pt1 | contig 40564 bp, 34 predicted proteins | sample EN1Hudsemesocosm_FD_83506 | JGI IMG/M metagenome (GOLD analysis project Ga0105350, IMG submission 83506) | Methane-oxidizing microbial communities from mesocosms in the Hudson Canyon - EN1E Hudson Canyon | ecosystem: Environmental > Aquatic > Marine > Cold seeps | place: Hudson Canyon... | reverse complement strand
CTACATGTGATGTAGAGATCGTAATACCACGCTCTCTTTCTTCTGGCGCGTTATCGATATCAGCAAAATCCGTGGCAACCCCACCTTGAGCTTCGGCCATTACTTTTGTAATTGCTGCTGTCAAAGTGGTTTTACCATGATCTACGTGACCAATTGTGCCCACATTGACATGTGGCTTATTACGTTCAAATTTTTCTTTAGACATGATTAGTATCCCGTCAATATTATCTAGCTATAACAAAAACAAAAAAGACACGGGAAAACCCTGTCTCATCTAACAAAAAACCACAGTGGAGCCCACAATCAGAATCGAACTGATGACCTCATCCTTACCATGGATGCGCTCTACCGACTGAGCTATGCGGGCTTTAACCCATGAAAATGGAGCGGGTGATGGGAATCGAACCCACGTGATCAGCTTGGAAGGCTGGAGTTCTACCATTGAACTACACCCGCAGAACATAAACTCATACTTATTCTACATATCTAGTGGTGGAGGGGGGAGGATTCGAACCTCCGAAGGCTGAGCCGTCAGATTTACAGTCTGATCCCTTTGGCCACTCGGGAACCCCTCCACTAAAGAGGACGCATTTTCCTTAACTATGGAAACAATGTCAACAATAAAAGTTAACTACATCATCTTAATTAACCCTACAGTGTTTGAATTCAGGCTTTTTCAATAATCACTGCGAAGCTAAAGCGCGCATAGTATACTATCTTCTGCGATTATTTAAGTATTTATTTGGGAGTTTATAATATGGAGCAGTACCGAGGTACTACAATCCTTTCCTATCGGCGCAATGGACAAGTAGTCATAGGTGGGGATGGCCAAGTTAGTCATGGCAATACTGTTATGAAAGGTAACGCTCGTAAAGTTCGCCGTTTATACAATGAACAGGTCCTTGCTGGTTTCGCTGGCGGTACAGCCGATGCGTTCACTTTGTTCGAGCGCTTTGAAGCAAAGCTTGAACAACACCAAGGTAATTTAACCCGCAGCGCTCTCGAACTGGCTAAGGATTGGCGAACTGATCGTATGATGCGCCGCCTCGAAGCATTACTCGCCGTTGCTGATAGTGAAACTTCACTTATTATTACGGGTAATGGTGATGTTATTGAACCTGAAAATGGCTTAATGGCAATTGGCTCTGGTGGTCCTTTCGCTCAGTCTGCCGCTACAGCACTATTTGAGAATACTGAATTAAGTGCACGTGATATCGTTGAGAAAGGTCTCCATATTGCTGCAGACATCTGTATTTACACCAACCATAATCTTACAATTGAAACATTAGAAAGCGATTCATAAGCCATATGCAAGTACTCACACCCAAACAAATTGTACAAGAACTCGATAAACACATCATTGGTCAACAAGCTGCTAAAAAAGCTGTCGCGATTGCTTTACGTAATCGCTGGCGCCGTAAGCAGCTTTCAGCTGAATTACAGCATGAAATAACGCCTAAGAATATTCTAATGATTGGCCCTACAGGTGTCGGTAAAACAGAAATAGCCCGTCGCCTTGCCACTTTAGCAAATGCACCTTTCATTAAAATTGAAGCAACAAAGTTTACTGAAGTCGGCTATGTCGGACGAGATGTTGAATCAATTATTCGTGATCTTGCCGAGATGGCTATGAAAATGCTCCGCGAACAAGCTATTGAGTCTTTTAAAAGCAAAGCAGAAGATGCTGCTGAAGAGCGTATTCTTGATGCTCTTCTTCGCCCTGCTCGCGATCAGCCAGAGGACGATGACTCTTCAACGCGCCAACGCTTCAGAAAAATGTTACGTGAAGGCAAGTTAGATGATCGTGAAATCGAATTAGAATTAAATGCACGTAATGTTGGTGTTGAAATCATGTCTCCTCCAGGCATGGAAGAAATGACTAATCAATTACAAGATATGTTCCAAAATATCGGAACAACAAGAACTTCTACCCAAAAAATAACGGTCGCAAAAGCACTGCGTGCCTTAAATGAAGAAGAAGCAGAAAAGCTCATCAACGAAGAAGATCTAAAAGCGCAGGTTATTGACTCTGTTGAGCAAAATGGCATTGTCTTTTTAGATGAAATAGATAAAATAACCCACCGTAGTAAAGGCGGCAGTGATGGCGCCGATGTATCGCGAGCTGGCGTACAACGCGATCTGCTTCCGCTTGTTGAAGGCAGCACAGTCTCAACCAAATACGGTATGATAAAAACTGATCATATTTTGTTTATTGCTTCTGGCGCTTTTCACTTAAGCAAACCATCAGATCTAATCCCTGAATTACAAGGCCGCTTACCTATACGCGTAGAGTTAAACGCCTTGGGTGCTGATGAATTTGTGCGCATCTTAACTGAACCCAATGCGTCTCTAACTGAACAGTACATTGCATTATTAGCTGCAGAAGGATCGTCCTTATCATTTACTGATGAAGGACTAAAACGTATTGCTGAACTTGCGTGCCAAGTCAACGAACAAACCGAAAACATCGGTGTACGTCGTTTGCATACTATGATGGAGAAATTATTGGAAGATATCTCTTTCAATACCGCAGAAGATGCGACCACAGTCATAGTTGATGTCGATTATGTGAACATTCAATTAGCTGATCTTGTGCTAGACGAAGATCTTTCTCGATATATTCTATAGAGTGTACAGCATGGAAAATACCAACCTTCCAACCGAAATAACCTTGCATCAACAATCCAAAAGTCTTGAGCTTGCTTATGGACAGAAATGCTATAACTTAAGCGCTGAATATTTACGCGTTTATTCACCCTCTGCCGAAGTACGTGGGCACGGTGCTGGTCAGGAGGTATTACAGCTAAATAAAGAAAACGTTGGCATTAATCAGCTCGAACCTAGTGGCAACTACGCACTTAAAATTTATTTTAATGACGGACATGACAGCGGCTTGTTTACGTGGGATTATTTATATGAACTTTGCACCGAATTCGATGTACATTGGCAAGACTATTTAAACCGACTTGAAAAAGCTGGCCACCAACGACAAGGGTAATAACACCGTGGAAGATAAAAAAACCACCCACTTTGGTTATAAAGAAGTACCAACAGAAGACAAAGTCAAACATGTAGCAAGCGTATTTCATTCTGTTGCAGGCAAATATGACTTAATGAATGATCTGATGTCGATGGGTGTTCATCGTTTATGGAAGCGCTTTACTTTACACACCAGCCATGTTCGCCGTGGTGCCAAAGTGCTCGATATCGCAGGTGGGACAGGTGATCTTGCATTAAAATTCTCCAAACTAGTTGGCAGTACAGGCCAAGTAGTATTGGCAGACATCAATGCTAGTATGTTGAATGTTGGCCGCGATAGACTTACAGATGAAGGCATTACCGGCAATATAAACTATGTGCAGGCGAATGCTGAGTGTCTACCATTTCCTGATAATACCTTCGATGTCATCACCATTGCCTTTGGTTTACGCAATGTCACCGATAAAGATTCAGCCTTACGATCAATGTTTCGAATTCTAAAGCCAGGTGGTCGCTTATTAGTTTTAGAGTTCTCAAAACCATCAGATTGGCTTGCACCAATTTACGATACTTACTCATTCAAATTATTACCCAAAATCGGTAAAATATTCACTGATGATGAAGAAAGTTATCGTTACTTAGCCGAATCAATCCGTATGCATCCTGATCAAGAAACCATGAAAAAAATGATGATTGACGCGGGCTTTGAACGTTGTGATTATCATAATATGACAGCAGGTATCGTAGCACTTCATAGTGGATACAAATTTTGAATTCATTGCTCAAGCCCATAGAGAAGGTATTGAATTCTGCTCTTTCTCAAGATATCGAAACTCAAACCAAACTAGACCAATTTGACCAACGGTGTATTGTTGTCAATATTAGTGACCTCAATAAGGCTATCGTCATTTTATTCAATCATCGTCAACTCGAATTATCGAATAATCCACGGCAAACAGCAGACCTAACAATCACAGGCAAGGCCATTACGCTTGCTAAACTAGGCCATGATCCCGAAAGCTTATTTTCAGCAGATATTGATATTAATGGCAACGTACAGTTTGCAAAACAGTTACGTGAATTATTAGAAGGCTTTGAATTTGATTGGGAGGCGCAACTTGCCCGTATCACAGGTGATACATTAGCTTACCCGATTGCTCACACCATCAGACAAGCAGGCTTATGGCTAAAAAATAGTCATCACTCGCTTCAATACTCTCTCGCTGAATACTTAAAAGAAGAAGCGCTATTGTTACCAGATAAATCTCAGATCAAACACCATATGAATCAAATCGATACACTGCGTGCCGATTTTGATCGACTCGAAGCAAGAATTAAGCGACTATAAACATGAAACTACGCAATCTCTTCCGTCTGATTCAAATCAATCATATACTCGCTAAACACCGTTTAGATGACATCATTCCAACCACACACTTACTACGTCCATTGCAACTATTGGGTTATTTGTCTCGCTACCGTTGGACACATAAAACCACTGCTCCCCGTGGTGAACGTATTCGTTTAGCCTTGCAAGAGCTTGGTCCTATTTTTGTAAAACTAGGCCAAATAGTATCTACTAGACGCGATCTTCTGCCCGATGACATTGCTAATTCATTAGCTAAATTGCAAGATCAAGTTGCACCATTTCCTAATGACGAAGCATTAGCATTAATTCAACAAGCCTATGGCAACCAAGATCTTGATGTTCTGTTTAGCCATATTGAACAACAACCACTCGCTTCCGCCTCCATTGCTCAAGTTCACGCAGCCAAATTAGTCGATGGTAGTGATGTTATTATCAAAGTAGTTCGCCCTAATATTAAGTTGCGTATTAAACGTGATATCGAACTGCTCTATATTATTGCCAAACTTGCTGAAAAGTACTGGTCGCAAGGTAAACGCCTTCGTCCAGAAGAGGTCGTTAATGAGCTTGAAAAAAACTTATATGATGAGCTAGACATGATGCGAGAAGCAGCTTCCGCCTCTCAACTGCGGCGTAACTTTGAAAATACCGACTTACTCTATATTCCTTACATAAACTGGCAACTGACTAAGTCAAACTTGCTGGTTCAAGAGCGTATCTATGGTGTGCCTATAGGTAATATCGCCAAACTAAAAGAGCATAATATTAATTTAGAAAAACTCGCCGAAGCGGGGGTAGAGATATTCTTTACTCAAGCGTTTAAGCACGGGTTTTTCCATGCAGATATGCACCCTGGCAATATTATGGTTGATATTAATGACCCAGAAAACCCACATTATATAGCAGTCGACTTCGGTATTATGGGAACCTTAGCAGCTGATGACCAACAGTATTTAGCTGATAATTTCCTTGCCTTTTTTAACCATGATTATCGCCGTGTGGCCGAATTACATATTGAATCTGGCTGGGTTCCTGCTGACACACGTATTGATGAGTTTGAAGCTGCTATTCGAAGTGTATGTGAACCCATTTTTGCTAGACCATTACAAGAAATATCATTTGGCCAATTGCTGCTACGCCTGTTTCAGACAGCACGTCGTTTTAATATGGAAGTACAGCCTCAATTGGTCTTATTACAGAAGACACTGCTCAATATCGAAGGCTTAGGTCGCCAACTTTATCCTGAGCTTGATTTATGGAAAACTGCAAAACCTATCCTAGAACAGTGGATGCAAGAAAAAATGGGCTGGCAAGCTACGTTAAGAAACCTGCAAAAAGAATTACCAAACTGGGCTGAATCATTGCCAGCCATACCAAGAATGCTTTATGATCTGGGGCAAAAAGCACAAGCTGGTAAACTTAATATGCAGTTATCATCAAATGATCTTCGCCAATTAAAAAATGAAGTTCGTAAGGCCAGTTATCGCAGTGCTGCCGCAATAAATGGCGCGTCTTTCATTATTGGCGCCACTGTAATTAGTAGCTTAGACGTTTATGAGCCTACTATGCTAGCAGGCGTTCCAATACTAAGTTGGATTTTAGGTGCTTGGGGTGCTATTTTTCTATATCTAAGCCTATCCAATAGCCCAGATAAATAATCATTAAACGTAATTTCGGAGTACATTCATCATGTCGATAACAATTAATCAATTATTCGACCAAATTGACAATGTGCCTAACGTACCAGAAGTTGTACGCACACTACTCAAACAAGTTAATAATCCTAATATTGACTTTGCCCCCATTGCAGAAAATGTGGAGAAAGAACAAGCCATTTCAATAAAAGTATTACGTTTAGTTAATTCTGCTCATTATGGGCTACCAAATCAAATTGGCTCGATCAAACAAGCCCTTGTCATTTTAGGTATATATGAATTAAAAAAACTCGTTATTATGTCTGGATTTATCAGTGCTATATCGGATGTGCCCGGTCTTAATCTTGAAGATTTCTGGCTAGATAATTATAGAACAGCTACTTATGCTCAATGGATAGCAGAACAGAGTCAACTCGATGATATTGACTTAATTTTCACTGCAGGCTTAATTAACAATCTTGGTACAGTACTCATACACTTAGGTGCGCCAGATATTGCTAAAAAAATCGATCTCGATCTCAGAAGAGGTAAGTCACGAATCGATGCTGAGCACAAACATTTATACTTTCTCAGTCAGGAAATAACTGCTGAACTATGCAGCCATTGGCAGTTTTCTGAGGAACTTATAGAGGTTATTATTAAATCTGCTGAACCACTTAGCTTTGATGATATTTCTCTTTCTAGCTGTGCAATATCAGTTGCTAGATACATTAGCCAATCTACATATAGTGAGAAATCTGAAGAAGAAATATTAAATGAGTTTCCATATGATGAGTGGAAAAAACTTGGTTTAGATTCGCATGACATTGAAGAAAATATAACGCTGATGCTTGAGCTAGATACTGGAATCGATGGATTACTAGACTAAGCTTAATACTCACATCCCCTTAAAAAAACTGACAATTAAGATATTATGTATAAAATTATTGGCGCCATAGTCGGCTTTGTCCTATTCAATTTTTTAGGTGCTCTTGCTGGCTACTTCATTGGCAGCAGTATTGATCGTGCCAAAGACTTTGGTTTCGGTGGAATAAACCCTCTTGGCAATGCTCATCGTAAAGCCGTTTTTTTAGAAACTGTTTTTATCTTGATGGGGAAATTAGCAAAAGTTGATGGTCATATTTCTAAACATGAAGTCTCGCATGTCGAACAATTCATTCTTAAGATGGGAATGACTAAAGAGCATCGACAACAAGCGATCAAACAATTTAAGCACGGCAGCGAAGAAAACTTTGATATTGAACCTACATTAAATAACTTCATGTCTACCTGCGGTCAAACTTCAAACTTAAAACAAGTATTATTAGTTTATCTCACTGTCATGGCCCTCGCCGATGGCAAGCTAGATAAATTAGAAGAAAATCTACTAAGAAAAATTGCATTACACTTAGGCTATAGCACTATAGAATTTCAAAAAATTCTAGAAATGCTACTCAATCAAGCTCATTTTTCTTCTGGCACATCACATTCATCATCAGTAGTTGATGCATACAAAGCACTAGGCGTTAGCCAGGAAAATACTGATAAAGAAATCAAACATGCATATCGAAAACTGATGAGTCAGTACCATCCAGATAAGCTGATAGGCCAAGGTTTACCAGAAGATATGATTGCAGTGGCTACCGAGCAAGCAAAGGATATCCAGGTAGCTTATGACTTAATCAAAAAGCAGCGTGGAATGAAATAGCGGTAGTTAGCTGGTAGGCTAATATGTCATGTTTTTAATATATAAGGCCGTGTTATTCACACAGTGCCAAGGCATCATTCATATCATCATAGGCAGCCTGAAATTCTGGTAGCCCTTTATGCACACCATCGCCCTCACCAGCATAATATTGGGTGTGATGAGCGTGAGCAATCAGATGAAATAGGTCATGAGCATCTCTTAATTTTTTTAAAGCTTCTACTTCAAACAACTGTTTTTTTCTGGCTTGTTTTATCCAAGTACCACAATGACAACGCTTGCTATCTAGAATAGGCCATCGTTCCACTTCTTCTGTTGGAGACTGGATATTGTTTATAAAGTAATCTTTCCATCGGTTGTTCACCAGTCTAAATAGTTTGACTTCACTTTCTTTTTCAGTTAAGTATTTATTACCACATTGTTGCCATTCTTGGTTAGGGGTGTAATTGCTTAACCATCGCAGAAACTCATCTGCAGGCATCGGCTTAGCAAGCCCATAGCCTTGCGCTGTTTCGCAGCCCATCATTAAAAGCATTAAGCCATGATTAACTGTTTCAACACCTTCCGCAATTACCTGCCGGTTAAATGACTCGGCTAACCCTATTACACTCTCAATAATGGCATAATCACTTGGATCATCCAGCATATCTCGAACAAAACTTTGGTCTATTTTGATGGTATCAACAGCTAGACTTCTCAAATGTGTTAAGGATGAATAACCTGTTCCAAAATCATCTAGTGCTACTTTAAGACCTAAAGTATTTTGGCATTTTTCAATAACTGAACTAATAGCACTTAGGTCTCCCAAAGCAGAGCTTTCTAATATTTCTAACTGTAAATTTTTTGAATCAACAGCAGGGTGTTTTGAAAGGACACTATCAAGATCCGTAAAGAATGTTTCACACAATAAGTGGGCAGGCGCGATATTCACACTCACCTCAATATCAATGTCTTGCTTACACCATGATTCAAGCTGTCGTAAGGCCTGACTAATAACCCAATTACCGACTTGTATTTCTAATTCTGTGCCTTCAATAACGGGGAAGAAGTCTAACGGAGGAATAAGTCCTTTTTCAGGATGGATCCAGCGTATCAGTGCTTCAGCGCCGAATACTTTACCACTGAGCATATTGACCTTAGGCTGGTAATACAGTTGAAATTCATTATTTGATAAGCCTTGTTCAATTTCTTCTAATTGATGGTGCTTTTGAATAGTAAGTTGATCATGCTCTGGATTAAACAATTGATAGCAATGCTTTCCTGCTAGTTTAGCATGATACATAGCTTGATCAGCATGACGTAATAAAGTATCAATATCGCCGTTATCAGCTGGGTATAAGGTTACACCGCTAGAGACGGTTATATGATGAGAGATGTCATCAATGATATATGTTTTTGCCAAGGCATGGTGTATTCGCTGTAATGTTTGCTCACATTGCGCGACTGACTCAATATCATTTAGTAATAATGCAAACTCATCACCTCCTTGGCGAGAAACGGTATCTTCTTCTCTAATACTCCCTGAAAGACGCTTAGCGACTTCAATGAGTAATTTATCTCCCACCTCATGGCCATAGTTATCATTAATGGGTTTAAAATCATCTAAATCAAGGAAGCAAACAGCCAGTTGATGTTCAGTGCGTTTACTATGGGCAATAGCTTGCGAAAATCTATCAACAAACAAAGCACGATTAGGTAAGCCCGTGAGCACATCATAATGGGCCATTAGGCTGAGTCGTTCTTGTTGTTTTTTACTGCTAGTGATGTCAGTAAATACACCCACATAGTTGACTACATTATCAAGCTCATCTTTTAGAACTGAAATAGTCAGTAATTCAGCATACATATCACCACTTTTCTTATGATTCCATACTTCACCTTGCCAGTGACCGTATTCATTGATTGTCTGCATCATACTCTTATAGAATTCTGGGCTTTGTTTATCGGAACTTAAGATATGCGGGTTTTGACCAAGGACATCTTCACGGCTGTAATCAGTGATTTTACAAAAAGCTGGATTGACATCAATAATCATTGTGTTGGCATCGGTAATGAATATACCTTCTTGTGTATCACTAAATACTCGGGAGGAAAGTTTTAATTTTTCTTCGGCTTGTTTGCGCTCGGAGATATCAACATGAGTGCCGACCAAACGAATTATGTTTCCTGCTTCATCTTCAACCGCAAAGGCGCGCGCCAAGATATTGAGATACATCCCATCCTTACCCTGCATTCTATATTCAGATTCATAATTTTTAGTTTTATGACCAAAAACGCTCTCAACTGTGAATAAGTTAGCTTCTTTATCATCTGGGTGTATTAAACGTTGCCATTCTGAGTAGTCATTTTTAATCTCATTTTCTGTATACCCCAACATGCTTTTCCAGCGAGGGGAATAATAGACTTCATTGGTTTCCAGATCCCAGTCCCACAGCCCATCATTGGCACCTTGCATGGCAAGTGACAATCGCTCTTCACTAATCTTTAATGTCAGTTTAGTTTGGATTTTTTCAATGGCAATACTGGCCAATCCTACTACTTGCTCAATTAAGGAAATATTAGCTTCTGTTGGCTTACATATCTCTTGATGATAGATAGCAAAAGTACCTAGCACCTTCCCCTGTGTTGATCTTATTGGTTCAGACCAACAAGCAGCTAGTCCCGCTTTATCTACTACCTCCTTAAAGTCTTCCCAGCTAGGATCAGACTGCATATCCTCAACGATGACACGTTCACTCATAAAGGCCGCTGTTCCGCAGGACCCAACTCCCTCAGCAATTTCAAGACCGTTAATCGCTGCGTTATAAAAATCAGGAAGACTTGCTGCTGAGCCAGTCAATAGACGTTTTCCTCCATCATCGAGCAATAAAATACTGCATAACATAGCCGGGTTTTCAAGTTCAACGCCATGTACAATAGCGTCTAAAACCTCTAGTAATGGTACGTCTCTGGTAATTAACTCTAATACCTGAGCGCGAATTTTATTACGTAATTCAGCTTGCTTTTGCTCTGTAATGTCAGCGTTAATACCCAGCATACGGATTGGTTTGCCAGTCTCATCACGAAAGATATTTGCTACACCCTTGATATTTCTAATCTCACCATTTGGCCAAATCACCCGAAAGTCTGTGTCAAAGCTTTTTCCGCCTGATAATGCCGTTTGAACTTCTAAATCGGCTTGCTCACGATCATCTGGGTGTAACGAAAATAGCCATGCATTGTATGCACCAGAGAAGTCTTCTTTTTTAATATGGAAAAGTGCAAACATGGAATCATCCCATATTAGCTTCGTGGTTTGAGGGTAGAAGTCCCATATACCCACACCATTCGACACTGTGGCCAATGAAAGGCGCTCTTCTTTCTCAAGTAACTCTATTTCATTAGCTATAGCCTCATCTATTCTCTTTTGATTTTCAGCTTTAATCACTGCCATTGCCATGCCACCAATCGCAATCAGCATGCCAAATATCCAGAACTGGATCGGTATACCATCTTCTATATCATTGGCGTAATGTCCAACATCATGACTAGCCCCCCAAAGGGCTTGTAAACATATAATGAATACCAGTAGAGCGGTATAACGACGTCCAGCATTTAATCCAGACCAAATAATCAAAGGAAAAAGCCAAGCAACGCTAAGGTCTATAGTAGATACAGGAATAATCCAATGATTCAAGATTATCTGCGCCATGAAAACTGTAAACAAAAAAAATACTATCAATTGTAAAGAAATTTTGTTTTCAGGCTTCTTGCCTGATTGAAAAAACATTAAAATGAGTGGCGTAATAAGAGCAATGCCAATAGCATCCCCCATCCACCAACTTAGCATAAGGCTCAGGAGTAGGCTAGGTTCAATATACCCCAGAGTAACAAGTAATAAAGGAGCCGTGACAGCACTAACCAGCGAACTTATAACTGCACCAGAGATTATCAGCCCAAAGAAATCTGAGAGCCGTTCTAGCGAGAGGTTTATCGGCCGAAAATATATTAATAGCCAATAGGCTAAAATGGTTCCGATAGTTCCACCGAATGCAGTCAGAACAGAATATGTCAGTGTGCTGCCAAGCATCAATTCGACGGCTAATCCGCCACCAAAAATACCTGGTATATATTTTGGCCCAGCGAGCAGCGTTACAGCCAGAGCAAAGCCAGCTGCCGGCCAAAAGATGATAGCACTAGATTTTATCATGGCAAATTCTAGGCCTAGATATGCTATACCTAGATATGCTATACCTAGATAAAGAGCCAGAACGGCAAGGTTTAGCGGTAAATCCATCCGCTGATAGCTTTTAAGAAACTTCATTCTTAAAACACAATCCTTATGTTATTTTCTAAAATCAGAATACTAATAATACGCTAATAAGCCGAGATATAGTTCTTATCAATGAATTTTTATAGCTCAACGTGTTGTCATCGAAATCCTAGCAGGTGTAGGATTATCAGCCACATGACAACGCTACTCAACGGCACTATTCCAGTTTGCAGCTCTTCGTCTGATGCTGTACTTGTTGCGCGGAGCAGTACGTCAATTTCTTGATAAGCCTCTCGGACGTTGATATCTGTAACTACAAATTCGGCCAGATCAGGCTTACCAGTAATTGTAAGCTCTATTTCCTCAATAAGAATACTGATATTTTAATATCCAGCCCGCTATACTTTACTCGAGTAGTGACAGCATATAAGTAGAATTACCATTCAAGGTAAAAAGATATAGTGCGGCTTCTTTAATACTCTGCGGTCATAATCTAACTAGACTTTAGGTGTCCAACCTTCACCAATATAAGCGTTTCTTCTTTTACATAAGGGTAGTGTCGACTTAAATGGGGATTACGGATCCAGCTACCCGCAGGGTATTCACCATGTTCATCAAAAAACATACCTTTTAGGACAATAATTTCTTCACCACCATCATGAGCATGTGGTTGAAAAACTTCATTAGCAGGCCACCGGACTAAAGCTGTACTTTCGGTGTTGTACGAATGCAGTGAACACACTTTTAGATTACCAATACCATTACCCCATTGCTGTTGCTCAGGCTTGATGACAATTTTTTGATTATCGTCAGTTTGAAATTGGTTTAATTTTACAAACAGAGTACAGCCTTGCTTTGAGAACGGGCTATGGTGTGAACCTGCTGGATTTCGGATATAACTACCAGCGGGATAGTCACCGTTTTCATCGGAAAAGACACCATCAATAACATAGATTTCCTCACCTTGAATATGTGGGTGTTCAGGGAAAAAAGATCCCGCCTGGTAAGAAACAAAACTGGTGGCATGACCTGATTCTGCTGACTCACGTTCTAATGGGATACGACTTACTCCATTAGCCGGGCTATTTGACCAATGCTGTTGCTTTGGAATCAGATAAGCCGTTTTTGAAAAATCCATATTTAGGTCAATATTTTTATTCATACATTAAGCAGATCTATTGTGTAAGAAGATTCATCATAATTAACTTTTAATATACCATGTTTATAGTGTATTTTTCACAAATTATCTTTTATCACATATAGAGCTAAACTGATAGTTGGTAGGCCCAACAGGAAGCTGAAGCTGTGACCTTCTGTTTCGGAAACTGTACCCTATGCAACTGAGCTACGGCGCTTTGAGAATATTTTCATCTGATTTCAACTTTAGCGAAGTTTGTTATACAAATCGATGTATCACACTTCAAAAACACCACTTTCGACGCGGCATAAAATATAATTTGAGGTTTAGGAATTATAGGTCCTTTAACACTTTTCCATTAGCGATTAATTCACTCTAATGGGCTAGATAACTAATCTTTACCTGGCAAACTTAACTAGTAACTAACTTCAAATTAGCAGCTGCCACATAGGCAAGTTCTGTTGAAAAATAATCCAATCTTTAGCAACAGGCCTACGAGACATCCATGGTTCACCATCATTAACTACTCTTATCGCTTTTGCCAATATAGGTCGCTGCTCTCGGCTAATATAAGCACCTACTTTAAATGCTAAGCTCTGTAGCATATGAAAAGCTGCACTATGCTCAATTAACACTTTGATTGGTGCATCGGCACACTGTAATGAACGAACATACCTCAGCATATCGACATTAAGTTTTTTATTACTATCATCGACTACAATAATAGTTGGCGTATGATTGTAAGCTGCTCAAGGTAAGTTGCTTAGACTATATGGATCTTCATATCAGTCTCATTCATCAGTGCTTTCGCTCCTATCAAATTCACTAACAATCACCATATCAATTATGCGTAGGCTCTTAATAAGCTTGAAAGCAATTGCCATTGCTTATCCCAAGATGTGAGTGGTGATTGGCGGTATCCTGTACGTACAAACTGCTGTAAATGACCTTCAACAATAGTCAGTAACAGGTTAGCTGTTTCATTTACCGGCCGACCTCCTGCCTCTGTGAGCGTTAATTCTCTTTCCCGTAGTATTTGGCGAAACTGTGTTTCTAAACGCTCAAAGAATTGATTGACACGCTGACGAAGGCGTTCTGTTTCACCTGTTAAGGCTGTGCCAATTAATATGCTACTAATGCCAGGATTTTTCGCACTAAAACCAAGGAGCAGCGTGATTATTTTCTCGCATCGTGCAACTGCATTTGGCTCGCTCTCTAAAATCTGTTTAATCAAGCCGAAGATAGTATCTTCTGCAAATTCAATTAAACCCTCAAACATTCTCGCTTTACTTGGAAAATGCCGATATAGCGCAGCTTCAGAAACACCCAAGCTTTTTGCGAGTTGTGCCGTCGTTATTCGTTGGCCAGGATTTTTTTCAAGCTCGTATGCCAAAGCTTCTAGGATAGCTTGTCTTCGTGATTTTTTTGCTTCTGCCCTACTCGGTTTTTTTTGCTCGTCGCTCACTGCCATCCCCCTCGGATCAAAGTACCCACGCCTTCATCTGTAAACATTTCTAGTAATAATGCATGCTGAACTCGACCATCAATGATATGTGCTGTAGTCACGCCAGCTTGCACAGCATCAAGTGCACACCCTATTTTAGGCAGCATGCCACCATAGATAACGCCAGATTCTATCCGCTCATTGACTTGTTTTGCATTCAACCCCGTTAATAACGAGCCATCACTATCTAATAGCCCAGCAGTATTCGTCATTAGAATCAACTTTTCAGCTTGTAACACCTCGGCCATTTTGCCAGCCACTAAATCGGCATTAATATTATATGACTGCCCCTCAGGCCCAACACCAATAGGTGCAATAACAGGAATAAAATCACTCTGAATAAGCATATCAATAACACTTGTATCAATGCTTTTTACTTTCCCTACATGACCTAAATCTACAATCTCAGAGACATTCACTGCAGGATCAGTACTATTATTGGTAATATTTAGTTTCTCTGCACAAATTAAACTACCATCTTTACCTGTTAAACCAACCGCACGACCACCATGTGTATTAATCAAATTTACAATGCTTTTATTAACTTGGCCCCCCAACACCATTTCAACAACATCCATTGTCTCGGTATCAGTTACTCGCATACCGCCAACAAACTCACTTTCTTTACCAATTCGTTGCAACAAGTCACCAATTTGTGGGCCACCACCATGAACAACAATAGGATTAATTCCCACCGCTTTAAGTAAGACCACATCTCGAGCAAAACTATTCTTCAACGATTGATCTATCATGGCGTTACCACCATATTTAATGACTAACGTTTTACCCTTGAAACGCTGAATATATGGCAGTGCTTCTGTTAATACTTGTGTTACATCAGTTGTTTTTTGTGTCTCTAAACTCATTGAATTTCTTTATTTAAAATAGTAGTTTTAACGTCGGTTTTATTTGCAACATCTGTGCTTTAAACCGTTGTTGTATATCTTGTAATTGTTCCGCTGAATCAGCTTCAAATCGTAGCGTTAGGCCAGACATTGTATTAGAGGCTTGGACTAAACCCCAGCCATTTTTCTATTCAGCCCGTATTCCATCTAAAATGCTCAGATCCGCCCCTTCAAATTGCCCTTCTCCTGCAAGTTGACGCATAAAAAAAAGCGGCACTTTCACCTTCAGCCATACCAACAAGTATTTCTGGTGTAGCTTCACGTGAAGCTAAGGCGGTGAATATCTCCGTTGATTTACGCGATAAACTATCATTGCTCACTATCTCTAATAATCTACATGCAGTATATAAAGCCTCATCAACACCATACTAACGCGCTTTTATAAAAAAGTGACCACTAAATTCACCGGCTAACTGGGCATCTACTTCCTGCATTTTACCTTTTATCAGAGAGTGTCCAGACTTAACCATTATTGACTTGCCGCCAGCTTTAGCGATCTGGACACTTTCAAATTCCTGATTAGAGGATTGTTGCTGCCACCAAAAACCCATAACAACAAAGCAACTTACACCAATAGTAGCCAGTGAAATACCTCTGCTGCCTAATGATAATAAAAGTTTAGCTAGCCTCTCCATCCTAATTCCTTGAAATTAAGTCTCAATATTTAGTGTCGCCCGGTATGCCCAAAACCACCGCTACCACGTTCTGAACTACTAAATTCTTCTACTTTTTCAAACCCCACTTGCACAACAGGAATAAACACCATTTGAGCAATTCGTTCACCAATAACTATTTCAAATGCTGTTTGGCCTCTGTTCCAACATGAAACAAAAACTTGCCCTTGGTAATCGCTATCTATCAGCCCCACTAAATTACCTAAAACAATTCCATGTTTATGTCCTAGCCCTGAGCGAGGAAGTAATACAGCAGCTAATGAAGGATCATCAATATGAATTGCCAAACCGGTTGGGATCAACATTGTTTTGCCCGGTTCTAAGATAATATTTTCATCCAGGCAAGCTCGTAAATCTAAACCCGCCGAACCAGTCGTCGCGTAATCGGGTAACTCGATCGACTCACCCAAGCGTGAATCAAGAATTTTTAGTTGAATCTTTTGCATCATATCGCTCTATAATAATAGTCATTAAATCTCTGGCTATTTGTGTTTTTGATGCTAGTGGTAACACCTGTGAACCCGACTGCCAAAAAACCTGTAATGAATTGTCATCTACTGCAAACCCTATTCTTTCACCAACACGATTCGCAGCAATCATATCTAACTTTTTACCTTGTAATTTTTGCTTAGCATACTCAGTTAGATTCTCTGTTTCAGCTGCAAATCCTACTATAAAAGGTTTTAGCTTCTGTTCAGCCACTGTTAAAACAATATCTTTTGTTGGCAACAAGTTTAACTGTAAATCACTGTGATCCGCTTTCTTAATTTTATTATTCTTTACCTGCTCAGGTTTATAATCAGCCACTGCTGCACAGGCTATAAAGATATCAAACTGTTCAATATCCTTCATCACAGCATCATACATCTGCTGAGCGGTTTCAACGTTCACTCTATTCACACCTAATGGTGTTGATAAATGAACCGGCCCACTAATCAGACTAACATCAGCCCCAGCCTCAATAGCTGCTTTTGCAATTGCAAAACCCATTTTACCCGAACTTCTATTACCAATAAATCGTACTGGATCAAGCGGCTCATACGTGGGCCCAGCGGTAATTAAAACACGTTTCCCCTGCAGCTTAACGGGCACCATTAGATGTGCAAGTTCTGTAACAATATCATCTGGTTCAACTAAACGACCTTCGCCCAATTCACCACAGGCCTGCATACCACTAGCAGGCCCAATAATATGAATGTTTCGTGATTGTAATATATTTATATTGTCTTGTGTCGCTTGATTGATCCACATCTTGTTGTTCATTGCGGGAACAACTGCAAGTGGGGACTCACTTGCTAAACATAATGCCGCTAAAAGATCATCTGTTCGTCCTTGCACCAGCCTTGCAATTGAATCAGCGCTCGCCGGTGCTATAACTATCCAGTCAGCCCAGCGTGCTAGTGTAATATGCCCCATTGATGCCTCTTGAACAGCATCTAATAAATCGGTCGCAACAGGGTGTCCACTTAATGCTTGTAATGTTAATGGAGTAATAAACTCACAGGCAGACTTAGTCATCACGACGCGAACTTCTGCACCGTCATCTTGAAGGCGTCTAACAAGATCTGCGGCTTTATAAGCGGCAATACTTCCGGTTATTCCAACGATAATTTTCTTATCTTGCAATCTCCGTTTAACCATTATCAACCTTATCCATAGCAAGCTCTCTTAGTGTCATTTTATTTAGTACTGTTTTTTGCTGCTGATTCAACTTATTCACTAATTGTATAACGGAGTTACTCACTTTGCTTTGCATTTGAAGCGCTGGGTTTTCTTGGCCACTACGCAAACAATCAAGCGCTGTTTTAACCGTAATTTCTGAACTGTCGCTTGCAGGAACATAACAGGCTTCATTTCCGGCTAATTCAACAATCAATCCCCCCATTTCTAAGGTCATTAATAGCTCTTGAAGAATATCAGATGTTAAGCCCGTTTCTTGTTCCAGCTGTTGAAAACTCGGTGCAGGCTTTTGTAAATAAAATTGCTTTGCAATCAGGGTGATTAAACCTAAACCTTCTTGCTCATAGATCCGAGGACTCAAGCTATAAGCCATTGTTTCTAATCGCACTAACTTTGGATGTTGTAAATAAAAAGCAACTTGAGCCCCTATTAGCAAGATTAACCAGCCAAGGTAAAGCCAAATCATAAAGAAGAATAAAATAGCAAAGCTAGAATAAATAGCGGTATAACTGGATGATGAAGCCACAAATGAGGCAAATATTTTACCCATGGAAACCCATAAGGTGCCAGCCACAACCGCCCCAATAAATGCAGACCTTATTTTAACTTTTGTATTGGGAATAAACATATACAAAAAAGTGAAAGCCAATATAATCATCAGATAAGGTATTAATTTACTGGTATATACAATTAAAGTTCCAAATGGTTCTATCGCTTCTAGACTCTGTACAACATTATGATTCATTGCTGATGCAGCGATACCCATTGCAGTCACAACTAACATAGGGCCAATCATTACTACACTTAAATAATCCGTAAATCGCCTTGCTAGCGTCCTAGAACGGCTAATTCGCCAAACAAAATTAAATGCGTTTTCTATCTTTTGAATCAAGGAAATAATAGTATAGAACAACATTGCTACGCCAATAGATCCTAGTACTCCCACCTTTACATTTTGAACAAAGCCAATAATATTCGCCGATATTTCAACGCCCTTCTCACCTAAAGGTGTCAGCACACCTAATAAAAAAGGTTCGATCTGATTGTGAACACCAAAGGCTTTTAATACTGAAAATGCCACTGCGATAAGCGGGACTAATGAGAGCAAAGTCGTAAACACTAAACTCATTGCTCTTAAATTGAGATCACCTTTTGCTAAATCAGATATAACGATAAAGGTAAAACGTAAGGTCTGAATAAGCCATCGCCACAGCAGGTGTGAGCGCTCGTTACACTCTTGCCAAAGCAATACATTAAAAAAATACTGTGATTTTGTTATTAAATTATTCATGTTAACTCTAACGTTATCTCGCCGTTTAAACTGGATTATCTATATCTATAAACTGGTGTTGCACGTCAAACTTTTCCGCTAAATGCTCACCTAATGCCTGAACACCATAGCGCTCAGTAGCATGATGCCCCGCTGAAAAATAATTAATACCTAATTCCCGTGCTAGGTGTACTGTTTGTTCTGAAATTTCACCACTCATAAAAGCATCGAGGCCTAATTCTGCTGCTTGTACGATATAATCTTGTGCTGCTCCACTACACCAGCCTATTGTCATCATAGGTCGGTTGTGAGCTTGAATGACTAAAGGTTCACGTTCAAGAACGTGTCTAATCTGATCGGCAAATTCAGGTACCGTCTTTGTATCAGGGAAACAACCACAGAATCCAATAGCAGGTTCGCCCGTGCCTGATATTCGTCCATCAATCTCTAAATCCAGCAACTGTGCTAACTGTGCATTATTTCCTAATATAGGATGAGCATCAAGCGGAAGGTGATAAGCAATCAAGTTTACATTATTCAGCAATAACTGCTTCAAGCGTCGCTGTTTGATACCCATAACTCGCGCGTCTTCACCTCGCCAGAAATAGCCATGGTGAACCAGTATCGTATCGGCGTCTAAATCGAGTGCAGCATCGAGTAATGCTTGACTTGCTGTCACACCAGACACCATAGTATGAATAGTGTCTACTCCTTCTACTTGCAACCCATTTGGGCAATAATCTTGGAACCTATTTGGTTCTAACAGAGTCTCAAGGTAAGATAAACATTCATTTCGAGCTACCATTACAGATGTCCGACAAGGTAAAATGGTCACTATAACAAACTAACGATCACTACAAAGAAAATAGTCGTAAAAAGGGATCCCAAATAATGGAAGCAGTCAGTATTATCGCTCTTAGTATGGGTGCAGCATGGGCAAGTGGTATTAATTTATATGCCACTCTATTTATGCTTGGATATATGGGATCGACAGGCAATATGACATTGCCTGTCGAACTCGAAGTATTAAGCAATCCGATGGTAATGACTGCTGCCGGCTTTATGTATTGCGTAGAATTTTTCGCAGACAAAATTCCTGGCGTCGATTCTACTTGGGACACGGTTCATACCGTTATTCGAATTCCCGCTGGCGCAATGTTAGCAGCAAGCGCTGTCGGTGATGTTGGGGTTGCAATGGAGTTAACCACTGCTTTATTAGGCGGTGCGCTTGCAGCAGGAACACATACCACCAAAGCTGGTTCACGCTTATTAATTAATACATCTCCTGAACCTATAACCAATTGGACCGCATCGATTAGTGAAGATTTATTAGTAATTGGTGGTTTGTGGACAGCGCTTTATCATCCCACATTGTTTATCATCGGTCTGATTGTTTTTATACTTATGATGATATGGTTATTGCCACGATTATGGCGTTTAGTGAAAACAATTTTCTATAAAATCGGTAGTTGCTTAGGCTTGTGTGGCCCTATAATCATCGAAGCAGATATTCAACAAGAAGTTAACTCTTCGGTAGGTAAATCACCCAAAACTTAAGGTTTAAGTCGATAATACACGCCGTGTGGGCTACGAATCAATTCAAACGCATCACTATAACCATTGATCGTTTCGGATACGCCCAAAAACAAATACCCCTCCGGATTTAAAGACTGAACCATTCTATTAAGAATGTCCGCCCTCCTTTCTGGTGAAAAATAAATGAGTACGTTTCGGCAGAAAATAATATCAAATTTTCCTAATGAGCTATAACTGTCTAATAAATTCTGATCTTTAAAACGAATTCGGTTTTTTACTTCATCGACGACCTGTCTGACTCCCTCAGACTTCTCGATAAAGAACTCATTCTTACGCTGAGCAGATAAACCTCGACCTAAAACTGACTCATCGTATTGTGCTTTTTCAGCATGTTTTAACATGCTGGCAGAAATATCTGTCGCCATTATTTCTGCATTTAATTTCTTATTACCTCCCTGTTGTGATCGCAAATATTCACTTAATGAAATACTTATAGTGTAGGGCTCTTGACCAGAAGAACATGCTGCAGACCAAATATGGTATTGATCCTTTCCTCTTTCACTCAATTCAGAAAAAACCACCTTTTCTAAACAGACGAAAGGTGTTCTATCTCGAAACCATGATGTTTCATTTGTCGTCATCGCATCGATAACAATATTTCTTAACTGTGTATAGTGAGGAGAAGGGTTTCCTACAAAAGACAATAACTCAGATAGGGAACTAATCTTCTCATTCCGCAGTAATTTTGTTAGCCGACTGCTAATTAAATATTGTTTGTTGGCGCCCAAAACGATACCACAAGCGTCTTCAAGGAAGTATTTAAATTGCTCATATTCCTTTGGCGTTATTTGACTAAGCATCAAAGTATTCCATTATTTCCGTTATTTCCATTATGACATTACGATAATTTATTAAATCTACTACTAATTATAGGTGAATTTAAGTCTCAAGTGCAACTTGCCTTTAAATTGGTACAATGCCAAGTGCATTAAAAAACACTTCATTAGATGTTTTAAATTGCGAGAATTTCATTTGTGGACCTACCGTTTTAAACGAAACTTCGTAAGGTGTTCTGAAGTTTAAACATTTTCGAGATCGTTGATTTAATTTGTCGACCGCAGCTTGAATAACATTCTCACTAATCTTACGAAAGTCGCGGCCTTTTGGAAAATAACGCCTCAATAAACCATTCGTATTTTAATTCAAACCACGCTGCCAAGCATGAATTAAGCAAAATAAATGCCAAAACCTTCTTTTTTTTAGCACTAAACGTAGCATGTTAATATAAATGCCGACTTACCACCAAGTAAAGACTAAAATAATGACCTCATTTAATATTCTAATTACAGGCTGCTCTTCTGGAATAGGTTTATGTGCAGCTACATTACTCCATCAACGTGGTTATAACGTAGTGGCAACGGTTAGAACTGAAAAAGACCGCGAGCCTTTAAATTATTTAGGCATACAGGCCATCATTCTTGATCTCACCGATAGCGAGTCTATACAACAAGCCGTGAGTTTTAGTTTAGATCATTTTAATCATAAAGTTGATGCCTTATTCAATAATGCAGCGTATGGCCAGCCGGGAGCGATTGAAGATTTAAGTCGTGATACTCTGCGTCAACAATTTGAAACTAATGTCTTTGGCACACAAGAACTAACCAATTTAGTGCTTGCTCAGATGCGAACTCAAGGACATGGCAGGGTTATTTACAACAGCTCTGTATTAGGTATTATTTCCATGGCTTATCGTGGTGCCTACAATGCGAGTAAATATGCCATAGAAGGCTTAGCAGACACACTTAGGCAAGAAGTCTATGGAAGCAATATTCATATTAGCTTAATTGAACCAGGCCCTATCCAAAGTCAGTTTAGAGCTAATGCCTTCGAAAAGTATCGGCAACATATTGATAAAGCGGCAAGTGTTCACCGTGATATTTATGAAGCTATGGAGCAGCGGCTCACAAAACAAGGTCCTGCAGCTCCCTTCACTCTACCGCCAGAGGCAGTTGTCAAAAAACTGATTCACGCTATCGAAAGTAAGCGCCCAAAGATCCGCTACTACGTGACATTTCCCACCTACCTATTTGCAATTCTCAAACGATTACTACCTCATTACTGGCTGGACTGGGTATTAATCAAAGTCTCACAAGGTGAAAACAAATAGGCTATTGTCACTCTTCTTGATCATAGAGATAAACGAGATACAATGACATCCCTACCATAACGGTTCCACCAAAGATATTACCCAATGTCACCGGAATGAGTTTTTCGATAAAAACAGACATATTCAAGTTGTGTAATGCATCAGCACTAAGGCCAGTCAAAGCAACTGCCTCAGGATCAAGTGATGCAACAATAGCTAGGGGAATCATAAACATATTTGCAATACAGTGTTCAAATCCCATAGCAACAAATGCTGAAATAGGGAAGATAACGGCAAATACTTTATCTGTTACGGAGCGCGAGGCATACACCATCCAACTTGCTAGACAAACTAAAGAGTTGCAAAACATCCCACGAACAAATGCTTCTGTATTAGTTAGCTCAACCTTGGCTAAACCTATCTTTATTGCTGTAGCACCGAAGGCATGGTCAGCACCATATAGAAATCCAGAAGAAAAAACCAAATAAACCATGATAGAGGCGCCCAAGGCATTACCAAGGTATACCAAGCTCCAGTTTTTCACTATTTGAAGTGAGCTTACTTTGCCATTCGCCCATGCAAGCACAATCAGGTTATTACCGGTAAATAACTCCCCTCCCACAATAACAACCAGAATAAATCCTAGAGAAAAGGCTAGTCCGCCTAACAACTTGGCCGCGCCATAAGCTTGTGCAGGATCTGTCATTGCCACGGTGTAATACATCGCACCAAATGAAATAAATGCCCCTGCCATCATTGATAAGATAAGCAATGGCAAAAAGGACATATTGGCCTTACTGACACCTAAGGTTTTAACCTTCTGTGCAACTTCTGAAGGTGTAAAGGCATCTGCAAATTTAGTCATAGAGGGCCACAATTAGAGATTAAAAACCCATTGAGTATAACAAAATCATACATTCGCACACATAAACCCTATAATAAAAAGGTTATTAAACAGTAAAGCTTAATTCATCATCTTCTACGTCGACTTTGATTTTATCGCCACCTTTAAAATTACCCGATAAAATATCTTGAGCTAAACTATTTTCCAACTGCTGTTGAATCACCCGCTTTAAAGGTCGCGCGCCATAAACGGGATCAAACCCTTCTTCAGCAATAAGATCTAAAGCCTCACGACTCACTTCTAATTCCATATCACGGTCTGCTAATCGCTGACGTAAATGGACTAACTGGATTTCAGCGATAGCATGGATTTGATCACGCTGCAGTGGATGGAAAACAACCACATCATCCACTCGATTAATGAACTCAGGACGGAAATGCTGACCAACAATCTCCATCACGGCTGCTTTCATTTTGTCATAATCATCGTCACCAGCCATTTCTTGAATCACATTTGAACCAAGATTAGATGTCATCACGATAATAGTATTACGAAAATCGACGGTACGACCTTGTCCATCGGTCAATCGACCATCGTCTAATACCTGCAATAAAATATTAAAGACATCAGGGTGTGCTTTTTCGACTTCATCAAGCAAAATGACAGAGTAGGGTTTACGGCGAACCGCTTCCGTTAAATAACCACCTTCTTCATAACCAACATAACCAGGGGGCGCTCCAACCAAGCGTGCTACAGAATGTTTTTCCATAAATTCTGACATATCGATCCGCACCATTGCCTCTTCGGTATCAAACAAAAAAGTGGCCAAAGATTTACATAATTCAGTCTTACCCACACCTGTTGGGCCTAAGAACAAAAATGAACCATTGGGACGATTGGGATCGGCTAATCCTGCACGTGATCGGCGAATTGCATTCGCGACAGAATCAACAGCCTCATCTTGGCCTATCACTCGTTCATGTAAAGCCACATCCATTTTTAATAATTTGTCGCGCTCACCTTCCAACATTTTCGAAACAGGAATGCCGGTCCATTTTGAAACGACTTCCGCAATTTCTTCCTCGCCTACCTTATTACGTAACAGCGTAAAGTCTTGCATTTCAGCCTGCGTTGCCATATCCAATTTCTTTTCCAAAGCTGGAATTTGGCCATACTGCAACTCTGACATTCTTTCCACATCATGACTTCGTGTGGCTAATTCCAGTGCCATGCGTGCTTTTTCTAATTCTTCCTTGATGTGCTGGCTGCCATGCAGCGCTGCTTTTTCAGCCTTCCACACCTCTTCCAGATCAGCATATTCTCGCGCTAAGTTTTTCATCTCAGTTTCAAGTGTCTCGAGACGTTTTTTAGAAGCATCATCAGATTCTTTTTGCAAAGCAACGCGCTCAATTTTCAATTGAATTAAACGCCGCTCCATTCGGTCTAAAGACTCCGGTTTAGAATCAATTTCCATTCGAATGCGACTTCCCGCTTCGTCAATGAGATCAATCGCCTTATCAGGCAACATGCGATCGCTAATATAACGATGAGACAACGTTGCAGCAGCCACAATAGCCGGGTCGGTAATATCGACACCATGATGTACTTCATAACGTTCACTTAAACCACGTAAAATAGCGATAGTATCTTCAACTGTTGGCTCACCAACTTGAACCCTTTGGAATCGTCGTTCTAAGGCTGCATCTTTTTCCACATATTGACGGTATTCATCAAGCGTTGTTGCACCAATACAATGGAGCTCACCACGCGCTAAAGCAGGTTTCAACATATTACCTGCATCCATCGCACCTTCAGCCTTACCAGCGCCAACCATGGTGTGAATTTCATCGATAAATAAAATGATTTGACCTTCTTGCTTAGACAGATCTTTTAATACTGATTTTAAACGCTCCTCAAACTCACCACGGAATTTTGCTCCTGCAATTAATGACCCCATATCTAACGATAATAAACGCTTATTTTTCATGCCTTCTGGCACTTCGCCATTAATAATACGTTGCGCTAAGCCTTCCGCAATGGCCGTTTTACCGACGCCAGGCTCGCCAATTAAAACGGGGTTATTTTTTGTCCGTCGTTGCAATACCTGAATAGTCCGACGTATCTCATCATCACGGCCAATAACAGGGTCTAACTTTCCCTTTTCAGCAAGTTCAGTAAGGTCTATCGTATATTTTTCTAATGCTTGTCGTTGCTCTTCAGCATTGGGATCAGTCACTTTATCGCCACCACGTATCTTATCTATCGTTGCTTCTAAAGTGTTTTTAGAGCCACCATGCTGGCGTAATAATCCACCAGCACTCTGCTTATCATTAATTACAGCTAACACAAACAACTCACTAGACACATATTGATCTTGACGTTGTTGAGATAATTTATCTGTTTGATTAAATAGGCGACTTAAGTCTTGCGAAATATGAATATCACCCGAGCCTCGCTCAACTTGGGCCATTCGTGTTATTTGCTCAGTCAAAGCTGTTTGATAAGCAATAAGATTAACACCACTTTGTGCCAATAACGGTTTAACAGTCCCTGATTGCTGCTCTATCAAAGCCAGCATTACATGTGCAGGTTCAATAAATTGATGATCTTTGCCTACCGCCATACTTTGAGCTACTGCAACGGCTTCTTGAAACTTGCTGGTTAATTTGTCGATTTGCATAACACTCTATCTCTATCTATATCTATATCTATTGCTAAAGAAATGGGGTGAGATTATTAAGAAATCAAGCTGGCAGTTTATCTCGTGCATCGACCAGTTGAGGTCATCGTCGAAACCAGCCTGTATATAGCTAGCTTAAAAGTTGAATCAACAAGTAATGATTACACAAAAACTAATTCTGCTATTCGTAAGTGCAGGTGATAAGCAACTAAACGCACACAGCAGCTTGTTATGTGTCAACCTCATCCCACGCCGACGGGTTTACCTTTTTCTTAATCTTTTTGGCGTTACTTCTCTCTGTTTTTTCCACACGCTTTTTCTTCTTGCGTTCATTTTTCTCCGTTATGATCTTGATTGCTTCAGGTTTCGTTAAACTAGGATGTTTAGCTAGTAACGCGTCGATCTTGTCATCAATTTTGGTCATTGGTGAGCCTTATAATTTGTAAATTCAGATATTGCGTGTATTTGCTACTACGGGTCGAATAATGACCCACATTAGTAGCACTCATACTAAATAGCTTATCCGAAAAGAAGGGCTACATCATGTTTTATTTAGCCTTATTGAGAAACCCACAATTTATTAGTCGCAAATCAATGGGCTTGGTTATTTCGCGCTATGCTGTATCGTGCATTTTGAATTAATTTGCGTATGAAGGTTAAGCTAATAGCCATCATCTATAAAGACACGCCAGCTCTGTAATGCAATATGAAAGTCCTCTAATCCACAGAAAGCTTCCGACTCACCATCATACAGAGACATAGCTTCTTCAAGTTCAAATTCTTCACCACTGTCAAGTTCATTGGCAAACACTCTAACTTCATCAGCATCAAGTTCAATTGATAACGCTTTACCTGCCATTCGCCAGTGTTTCAGCTGATTGAGCTGCACTTTAGCAATGACTTGGCAGATCTCTTCATATTTTGCTGAACATTCCCCTAGTTCCTCGACAAACCAAAATCCTAATACTTCTTGACCCATACTAAAATCAGCAACTAAAGTACCGGTTAAGGTATTACGTTGAAATTCATATTCCATAAATCATCATGCCTTAAACATAGTTCTAATCAAATTTTAACTCAATACTTTAAACAGGCAGAATTTAGCAGCCTTATAGTCTTCGTCGTTATTGCCATCCACTTTTAATATCAGCAGCCGATCAAACACGTTTTTTAGTCTTCCGTGTCGCGATTGCAACCGATGGATCATCGGGCCAAGGATGTTTGGGATAGCGGCCCTTCATTTCTTTTTTAACTTCATGGTATGAGGAGCGCCAGAAACCGGCCAGATCTTGCGTTATTTGCAACGGTTTGCCAGCGGGCGATAAGAGATGAATCAACAGAGGGACTTTGCCGGCGATAATAGCGGGGCTTTGCTCGCAGCCAAACATTTCCTGTAGCTTTACTGCCAGCACAGGTGGATTCTCGGTGTAGTCAATGCGAATATTAGAACCAGACGGTACTTTTAAGTGAGTGGGTGCCAGTTTATTCAGTACCTGTTGTTTGTCCCATGGCAGTAATGCATGCAGGCTGTCAGCTAAGTTAACTTTCTTAAAGTCGTTTAATAAATTTACCTCGTTGAGATAAGGCGCTAACCAATCCTCAAGCGTGTCAAGCAAGCCCTCATGGCTCACATCTGGCCAGTTATCCGCCACTTCAATAGTATGCACCAGCGACATCCTGGCGCACCACTGCTCGAGCTCTGCGGTCCAAGGGAGAAGGCTAAGCCCCTGTTTACGAATATGCTGAATCAATGCCTCACGTTTGACTTGAGTGGGCACGGTGTTTAAGCGGGTGCGCTTGAGAATAAGGGCGCCTATTTTTTGTTGTTCTTCAGCGATAAAGCGATTCGTTTGCGTATCCCACTCAGCAATGGTTTCTAGCTGAACTAAGTTGCCAAGGACTGAATTAAACAAGCCTTCATCCAATTTCACAGCTGTGCGAATAATATCGCCTTTGCCGCCCTGCATGCTGGACACTTCTGCAATGGCGAGCCAGCCATTATTCGCAAGGTGATGGTGGCCTATCAGCTTGGCGCTACGTCCATTGGCGAGTTGATAACTCCCTGAGTGCCTTTGACGCGCGATGCGGTCTGGGTAGGCGCAGGCGAGCAGATAACCAGGCACTTGATCAGCGCTAATCAAATGCAATACTTTAATGGGCTGTTTTAGCTTAGATGCCTGTTGTTCGAACTGCTGTGCTAACTGACGCGTGCGTTGTAACCAGCCCTGATGCATCGGCGGACAAGGTGACTTACCGTTCAAGAGTTCAAGACGGTAGCTAATATCTGCATTGTCATTGCTGAAAGGGTCACGGTCAGATAATAGGCTCGCAAGTAAGGCCGCTGGCTTGATAAAACCTACCGCGCTACCGCACAGTAATAGATGTGCAAGCCTTGGGTGACTCGGCAGAGAGGTCATTGCCTTGCCATGTTCAGTCAGAAGCCAGCCATTGGTCTTGCGTTTAATTGCACCAAGCGACTTAAGTAAATCCATGGCCTGTTGCCACAGCACTTTAGGTGGTGGATCAATCCAGCTTAATTCCCTTGGGTCATCTACGCCCCATTGTAATAATTGCAATGCCATCGGGGCAAGGTCGGCAATGAGAATTTCGGCGGTGCCGTGCGCTGCGAGCTGCCCCTGTTGATCAGCAGACCAGAGTCGGTAACATTTTCCGGGTCTTAACCGTCCAGCTCGCCCAGCTCTTTGCACACTGGATGCTTTCGAAATTTTGACTGTATGTAAACCTGTCATGCCAGTCGACGGGTTAAATTTTGCTTCTCTCACCAGACCACAATCGACCACGATATCAACGCCATCAATGGTGAGGCTGGTTTCGGCAATATTGGTGGCCAATACAATTTTCTGATCGTTTGATTGTTGGCCACTTAATGGCGCAATGGCCTGTTGTTGCTGCTCAATCGATAAATTGCCATAGAGCGGTCGCAGATGAATCCTCTGTGCCTTCCTATCAAAAACCCAGTCCGAAAGCTCACTGGCAATGCGTCGAATTTCTCCCTGCCCGGGTAAAAAAGCCAGCACGCTACTGTTTGGATTCTCAGTAACGGCATGTTTAATGGTCGCTACCATACGGTCAGTGACGCGATCTTTTGCTTGCCTCGCCTGACCGTAAATAATATCAACAGGGTAAGCCCTACCTTCACTTTTCACTACGGGTGCACCGCTGAGTAATTCAGAAGTGGCATTGCTATCGAGTGTGGCCGACATGACCAGAATTTTTAACGGATCGTGATCATCTCTAAACAAATCGCGGCCTTTCAGGCACAGACTGAGCGCTAGATCAGAATCCAGACTCCGTTCGTGAAATTCGTCAAATATCACCAAACCCACTTCATCTAAGGATGGGTCATTTTGTAGCATTCGGGTGAGAATACCCTCAGTGATCACTTCCACCTTTGTGTGCTTGCTGACCTTAGTCTCTAAGCGCATACGATAACCTATCGTTTGACCAGCACTTTCATTAAGAAGGCTTGCCATGCGATGCGCAGCGCTTCGGGTGGCGATTCGACGCGGCTCTAACATTAGAATTTTTCTGTGCTTTAGCCAAGGCTCACCCATCAGTGCAAGCGGGACTAAAGTGGTTTTACCCGCACCCGGTGGTGCTTCCAGTACGACCTCATGCCGATCAGATAGTTGCTGCTTAAGACTGTCTAAAATAGCTTCAACAGGTAGGCCGAATGCTGTCACCGTTTTGCCTCTGGCAGTCGGTTTAGAAGGGCGTGATAGTAACTTAAAATGAGGATTTTTCACCATTGTTTTATTATCCCCTCGTGGCAAAAGTTTAGATACCTCCTGTTATCAGTAGGACCAAGTTAGCGAAAGTACTAAACGTTGAAAGATCAGCCGAACGATTTAACCTATGTGTTGTATCGAACAGTTGAATCCATGGTTAATAGCGGTCATTTGTTTAACACTTTACTAAGCGGTATCTGCCCTAGCCATGAATCAACCGAGTTTACCTCTTATCGATCCCCATGCATATTAGAATAGTTAAACATTAAGTGGCTCACTCATCAACTGCTGTATTGTTAGACACGCACCCAGAAAATCTCACTGCTTTAATATCAAATGTCGATCTCTAAAAGCTCTTAAGCCAATAAATTTATAGGGTAAGACAGACCTTGTTTTTACTGAGTTAGCTTGGTAGCGATGGAATTGCTTACTTTGCTCCACGACCATTCCAAGTAAAAATAACACATACTGTGTGAACATCTCTAAAAGCAGTAAAACTGATAAATATTCAAGTCTTGTTGTATTGTTGTCAGTAAAGTTAAGCCCCGTCTTTAGGTCTCGAAAGCTTTTTTGCATCTCGTGTCATTTTAGTGGTTAATATTGTGGCTAGCAACCGTGGCTCTTTTTTTCTGTTTTCATTAGAATGTGAGTTTGAACTGGCTTGTGTCCGCTGCCCTGGAGCGCTTAGTTTCTTTCGGCCTTGACTCTTTTGTTTGAAAACAACCATATATCAATCAAACAGAGTTCTTCGACTCACTTGATAGCGCACTAGGCTTCGCTCCCTACTTGATGCGTAGCAATTATAGAGCTTTAATGGAATGCCAATCTTTATCCGTATTATTTCTTACAAAACGTGGCATTTCTAACCCGGCCGACATCGTCCCATCCTAAAGAGCTTAACAAATTAGTTTTTCTTTTTGAGTAACAGGATAAAGTTGTTCATAGACGGTGAGAGAGCGAGCCTTAACAGCACCAGATGCCCCTAATAAGAAATACTGTTTTCTTGGATCCACATCAGACCAATCAACTAAAATAATTGGATTAAGCTGTTCCGCAATTAAACGCCGCGCCATTGAAGAATAGATTGAACCTATTTCATGCTGTAAATGGGGCTTGCTACATAGTCGAATACAGCGTTTTATTTGATGTTTTTCAGTTATTTTACTCGCCATATAACGCCCTAAACCTATGGTGGCACACAGTGCACCCGATAGTAAACTCATGACCAGTGTATTAAGACAAGCTCGTCTAGTTTTATGCATTGAAGGCCTGACATCAGTCAAACGTTGCTTTCATATACTATGTGCTTTCACAGTATTTTTTACTCTGTTGTACGTCATAACAGAACAGATCATTAAATACTGTGAAAGCTTCTTAAGTGATAAGTTAAGTGAATGTTATTAATTATTATTTAGTGGGTTCAGTCAGACTCTGGCCCTATTAAGTTCAGTCTAACCCTAATGATTTTTACGCCATGCAGAAACAGACTTTGCCACCTCAGTTTCCAATTCAAATACTTCGGCTAAATCCTCTGATAAAAAGAATATCACCCAATATAATTTATCTTTTAGAGGTTATATTTTTCAATTCAGATGCAGATGAACCATTACATTCAGCAATGTAGATAGATTTTTGAGACTGGGGAATCTTTTTATCTTTGTCCGGAAATACCTTATATACCGTGAAAATCCCGCAATAACCAACCGAATCGAAGCCTAAGTAATACCCCCTTTTTAAGCAGTGTAAATCACCCTTTAATAACAGCGGTCTAAAACTTCAGTTAAAACAATGCAATCAATAGGTTAAAATTCAAGCTGGCGAGTTGTTTAGGACAGACCCAAATGAATAAGTATTTAGCGTGCTAATAGGCTACTGATAAATATAAAATTAATATTGTCAGACTCTAATTACTGAGCTTTTAACTAACGATAATCTCATATCTTTGACTTCAAAAACATGACTAGCAAAATTCAATATGTTTTTATCATGAGAAACGATAAAAATAACTGAATCTTTCATGTCTTCTTTTAGGAATTTCATTATGGCTATTATATCTTCATAGGCCATGTTAATCAGTGCTTCATCAATTACCAGTAAGCTTTTATCTTTACTCAATGCCATGAACAGTAATAATTTTCTTTTTTGACCTGTCGACATTGGGATATAGCTAATGTCTTGTTGAAAAATAAATTCATAATCAATATTCGTATTAGGAAATATTTCATTTAATATTTTTGAGATCCGTTCAGTATCTCGGCACCCCCTTATGTCAAAGTTATAAAATAGGGTTCCCTTAATAAAGTCTGACATAGGGTCAATATAAACCACTTTTTTGGCAAAGAACTCCCTATCTAACTCTTTAACACCATAAACATGATTAAATATTATTGAACCTTCATATTCCAAATGGCTCTGAGTCAAACACTTTAAGAGCAGAGACTTTCCTTGTCCTATAGCACCATAAATACCATATATGTATCCGGACCTAAACTCTTGGTTCACATCACTCAAAATTGCCCGACCTTCAACCGAAACCGATAAATCCTTAATCGTTATAGTTTTTAGTGTTTCTAAATTAAAGCCGTCATCATATGCTTGAGGTTCAACATTATCAAAAATATCTGATATTGCTAACTTGGTATGATAAGTGGCGACAAGTACATGAAATGTTTTTGTCACAAGCGCAACGACACTGGCAGATACACGACCATTTATAATCAATAACGCAATCAGTACGCTGAATATACTTGAATCAAGTTTAGAGCTAAAAAAGACAACCACAAACAGTACAAATGAAGCTAAAAAAGTACTGAATCTTACAAATTCATCCCAATCAAAATTGAACGTAGACACATCATGATCGACTTTTAACACTTGTTTATAAAAGTTGCCGAAATGACTAAACATTGTCGCTATATCAAAATATGGTAACTGCTGATTGTTTCGGTAATAAGATAGCCTCTCAATCAATAAGTCTTGCTGAATAGCTTCAACCTCAATATACAATTTGTAGTTTTTATAGCGCATAAATACAGCAATTAAAATAATCGAGATATAAAATAAGAGCAACATCATCGCGACTTTGCCAATGATGATAAACAGAATGCCCAGCAGTAGCATAAAACTAGAAAAGTCTACTAAAATACCCGAAAGACTGTCCCATATAATCTTTCGATTTGACTCAACCATTTTCATTTTGGTGACTAGGTTATGAGACCTTATATAAGGGGTTAAAGAAAACAAATATTTTTCAAGCCTTAAGGAATTGTTATTTATTTCTACTAAACTTCTTTTTTTTATAAACAACTTCAAGAAATAGTCGCATAGCCACAAACTGGCAAAAACTGCGGTTACAAACACCAAGGTATATACAAAGTCATTAAAGATCATCCGTGTATTAAACAAGTTAGCAAAAAACGCAGGGATCAATATAAAAGGTACTGATAATAATAGTAATAAGTTTATTTTTGGGTAAAGGTTATAAATAATTTCTATAAATTCTTTTGCTGTTTTTTTCTTTGGTCTCTCAACCAAATAAACGATTTCTTTATTGATTAAATTAGCATCATCTATATTTTTATCATTTGCAACGTAGTGAAAACCCGCCCTACGAACTAAAAAAGGACTTGACTCCATACAGATAAAGGTCTTGGGAAGATCTTTTGAATGTGTGACAATCACCGTTTTAAACGAGTAGTCAATTAATGAGTCATTAAATAAAGTATTCAGATTTAAGAAAAAATTATCATCACTCACCGAAAAATTAAGCTTATCAAAACTATTTTTATCAATTGATGCTCCTGTTTCATCAATTAATTTAAGAAGTAATTTTTTCATTCAACAACCTTTTCAGTTTTGTTTAGATTAGCCTAATTAAACATCAGGAGAACTTATTATTAAGCTAGTGTTGCTTCTCAGATCTATGCCTAATCGTTTCATAATAAAGGTATAATCTACTGTTACTTTCAGTCATAACCAACACAGAATAATCATATAACCATATAAATAAAATGGATAAATATATATTTTAATGGACTAATGTCAATACTAAAAATACGGTATATATTGCCCCACATGTATAGAAATAAAGCCTAAGAAAACTTATATTGAGTAATCATGACTTTAAGGACTTAACAATCACAAATCGAAAACATAAGTTCGCTACTCTATTTCAAATCATTATTTTTCTTAGTAGATTAATACTTCGAGTATGGCTAGAACAAAAAAACCATTGCTATACTAATGAGCAAGAGTCATAAAAATCATTAACTTTCATCATTATTAGTGATCATATATTTTGTCTTAAATTCTAGTGTTTCAACTGGGCGGCCTATAAAGTATCCTTGGAAAATGTCACAACCAATAAGCAGTAGTTTATCTTTCTGATCTTGAGACTCAATACCTAGAACTGCAACCGAAATTTTAAGTTCTGATGCCATAGACACAATTGAACGAACAATGGACTCTTCCTCCTCTGCGTTATTCAGAACTTCAGTAATAATTGTTCGGTCAATTTTAAGCATATCAATATGCAGTGACCTAATATTTTTCATGGATGTAAAGCCAGTACCAAATTCATCAATATATATTTTGACGCCTAAATTCCGAAGTTGGCGTATTTTATCTCGGCAAAGTTCCGGTTGACTCATCAGAATATTTTCAGTTATTTCTAAGGCGATATAGTTAGGTAATATCGAGTACTCCTTAAGCATACTTTCTAAATTCAATGTAAATACCGGTGAAAAAAAGTATGATGCGCTAACATTAATGGATAAAGTCGAGTCCGCATTCCAGGTATTATTTTGGACCCAGCCAGATAATGTTTTAAATGCAGAATTCATTATCCATTTATCTAGTTTATCGATTAAGTGATGCTTCTCAGCTTCTGCAAATAACTCCATATTTGTTATCTTGCCACGTACTGGATCTTCCCAATGAACAAAGGTTTCCGCCCCGACAAATTGACCCTCATGATTCTCTTGCGGTTGAAAATATAAATCGAAGAGATCATTATTGATAGCGTCATCCAATAATTCGTGTATAGGCGGTGCCAGTGCCACGGCTAAACTTTGTAAAACTGATGAAACTGAATCAAGTTTACTAATGTTCTCTGATATAACGTTACTGATAGATTCTGAATTTGCATCCGCATTATCCCTTAAGGCGTCGATTGCCATTTGCATATTTACCAAGCTGTCTATTGCACTTGAAACTACACCTGTCACTTTCTCGCTATATTTAACGGTATTGTTATTACTTTCAGCAAACAGTTCATTCTGGTTTTGTCGCATTGCCTGTATGACTTCAATAAACTCGTTGTTGTATTTTGCAGTATTGTTATTACTTTCAGCAAACAGTTCACTATGATCCTGTCTCATTCCTTGTATTTCTTTGGCAACATCACTAATGAGATGGCTATTTTGTTGGATCACCCTATTTAGGGTATCAACAACTTTTGAACCGCTATTATTCTCAAGAAGTAAATATAAGTCACTCCAAACTTTTTCTTTACCAGCGACAAGGTCTAAAGACTCTTTAAGAGTCTCTTCTATTCGAATAACAGCATCATTGCCTTGAAAGTTTAAACCTTTTCCATGCGCTTTATCTTTATCTTCATTTTCATCATCAAAATAACGTCCTATAAAATTTGCACCGATTAATATTGTCGTCGAAGCACCGATACCCAGTATGGAGGTCAGAAAGGCAAAAGACATCGATTTTAAAGCACCACTAATAGATGTTAGTAATGACTCCATTTTAACTGCAAAATCACCCGTAGCGCCCATACCTTGAGAAATCAATCCTATCATTTCAGCTAAGCCAATAAAGGTACCAATCAAGCCAAAAGACACCGTTAAAGTAGCAGCAAGATCTACTTGGCTTTTAAAGTGAGTAGAAATATTCGCCATTCGTTTTTGCTGCTTAATCAATATCAAGAAGAATATGATCAATGGATAACAATACGTCACAAAAATCATCCCTGTTATTTCAGGTGCTAAGGTCCATGTGCTATTTAAAAATTCAGCAGAGATATCAAAATATAGCATCCCTAATGGCACAAATAGATAGAACAAAACACCGAAAATATACATTAAAACTCCCAAGTTATTTTTGAAATTGTTGAATTTGTTTTCACAAATATAGTGTTTAAATTGACATCATCCGGCAAATCCAGCTGAAGTAAAAATCGTAGCATATTTACGGTTGTTTTTTTATCAGAATCACCACTTATGAAGGTCACGGTAATCTCTTTCTCAGACGCAATCATTTTATTTCTTATTGCTAGAATATCTTCAGGTTTTATATCAAAATTTAATAAATATATTAGTTCATTTTTCTCTATATCAACTTTAAGTGGTCTACGGAAAACAATGGGGCTATATTTATCCTCTGCCAGAGTGCCGACGGTATATAATTTCGCACTTTTTTCTATGCTTGTGATGGATTGCACTAAAAAAAATACTGCAACAAGCACCATCATGATCAATGCCGAAGCTAAAGCATCAACGAAAGGCCCTAAAGAACTATCTTTCATCTTTTACCTTGCGTTTTATATTTATATCTATAAAACATGTATTTAAACCATCTTTAGACTCAACTATACCAATATTTCCAACTAACGCGTTATCGCCAAGATAATTAGTTATCGTCAAATAATTAAAGGTAGCAATTTCGCTTGCTTGCCGATAACTTTGATTATAACCAAATTGGCAGTTTACCTGATAAGACTTAACATCTTCCAACAGTTTCATCGATTCAATCTCCAGCACTACCTTATTGATTAAATCGGTTTCAATGAATGGGTTTTCTTGGATATATCTATATTTATAGTCATTAATTTTAATTAAACCTGCCTCAGGTAAAATGGATTCCACAAAGCCAATTAATGCCGCTAGTACGACAAGAATAATCACTGACAATGATGCCGTTAAAGCACTTACAAATCCAATCATTTTTTCTTACCAAACATTAAAAGTAACACTCCCTGGGATAACACTCAAAATATAATTAAAAATAGTGATATTGTCAGCAACAACAATTACTTGCACATCAAGCCCCAAATTGAGAGATTTATCGACAAACGCATCTTCAGGCATTATCCCAACCCGATAATAACGTTGACCATCCTTACTCTGCTCATCATATTCGAGAGAGTCTGAACTTATTTCAGTAATCTCGCCTTTATAAATAAGGTTAGATCCCGGCGAATCAAGTTTTAGCGTCACGGTGTTGCCTACTTGTAAGAAATGTCGATATCTAGAATTAAATTTAGCATCAATGCTTTTAGATGTGCCTGTCTTTTTTAAGACAAATAAAGGTGCTGCTGATTCAATAAAAGTACCCACGGCAAGACCATCTGTCATTTTTAAAACATTTCCAGCAATAGGCGACTTGATAACAGAAAGATCTAATTTTTCTTTTAACAAATTACGTTGGTATCTTTTTTCGATTATCATTGTTTTCAGTGCTTCAAGTTTCTCATCTAATGATAAAAGTCTTTCTGCACGGCTCAGTTGAAAAGTCAGAAACTTATCTTTAACTTTTTTCTTATTTTCTAAGTTTGTTATTTCAAATAGAATCAATTCACTTTTCAGGTTACTGATCTCAACATCAACATCGTAAAATTTGATTGTTTCTCCTAAACCCTTAAGCAGTGTTTTTCTCTTTTTGAAAAGTACCTCACGTTTTTTTATAAATTCAAGTTTTCGATTTTGCCTCTCTACACTTAACACATTTAAAAACATACTCTCTGACAAATAATCCTCATAATACTGTAATATCAATCGGCCGCCAGAGCCAGCCTTGTAGTTAGGTAAAGGACACTCTAAATCTACTTCTTCGACTTTTTCAGAGGCGACTTCTGAAAAAATATCACTCTGCAAAAAGCACCACTCATCCGTCAAGTTATGATGCTGTGAGGAATCTTGTAAAAGGCTTTCATTAAGCTGTTCCAATTGATACTCGTCATCAAGGTTACGGTACTCAAGCATGGCTTGGTGAGGTATTAATGCATCGCCTTGAGCAACATTCAATGAAACAACATAAGCATTTTCTGGTGACTTTATCACTACATCCCCCCCTTTTATACTCGAAATTCCCTCTCCAGGTGCAACAACTTCAATTTGATTGAAAAATAGAAGCCATAGATAGGTTAGAAACAGGATGATTATAATTGACGCTTTACCTTTTCCTTGCATTGCTTAAAAAATAGCCTCTGATTTTAATTCCCAATACTTATAAATTGTTTCATAGACCTTCAAATCTAAAGCCAAAAGAGATAATCCTTCTTGATTAAGTGACGACAACGTTGCAATCAGATCCTGCTGTGTCACTCTATCGATCCATAAATCATTTTTTTGACTTTTAATCAATTTCCGACTTAAGTTCATTTGTGTGTCTATATTCGTTATTTTTGAAGATAATGACCTATAGTTCCTATGTAGCAATTCAACTTCAAATTTAATTTTTTCTTTTTCAGCATTAAGATTGTCTTTCTCTGCTAGATATTGAATATAAGACGCTTTGTCCCTCTTATTCCTCTGATCATCAAACAAAACCATATCTAACCTTAAACCTAGATAACTAGTGTCCTTTATTTGCCCGAACGACGCGCCATCATTATTATTTACCGTATTGAAATATGTTTCATTAATTAGACTAAGTTTTAAATTTTCGTTTTGTGATAATGCTTGGTGTTTGAGTGATGAGAGATTATATTCTTTCGATATAATCTTAAAATTATTAGTTATTGCCTTATCTTTTTCAAAAGTATCCATAACCTTACTCGAAAGTTTATGCAGCTCATCTACCGATATTCCAACATCATCTGGTGATAAGATTTCAATTTCTGTTGCCATCTCAAGTTCATAAAAATAACGTTCAATATTTGATTTCTCAGTGAATACATCATCATCAAACTTTGCGATGACTAAGTCTGCTTTTTTTAAATCTGAAATCGGCGAAACCCCTTGCTTAATCGCTTGCCTGAGTAGCTCTAAGTACGAGAGCATTTCTTCTCGCAACTTAGCCGCGCTATGAATATAAAGTCGCGATCGTTCAATTTTGCTTAGTGATGATACAACTGTATAGTAGATCTCATTTTCTTTGCTTTTGATCTCATAATACGCGCCTCGTTCAGTATCGCTCGCCCCTGCGACCTTATCATGTATGGCATCACCATATATTTTAGATTTGACTGTCAAGGAGATATCACTAACGTTCTCTTTCGAATCCCCATCTCCAGTATAATATTTCTTAAAATCCCCTCCTAAGCTCACTTTAGGATAGTAGTAGGCTACTTCTGAATCTAATAATATTTCGGTTGCTTGGTGCTTTTTTATTGCTGACTTCAACTCCCGCGAACTGTTCATCGCTCTTGTTAAAATGCTATCCAGACCTATCATATAAGTTTGACTGTAGCCATTGCTGTCATGAGTATCTGTAGCGAGCGTATCAACACTCCAAAAAACTCCAATTAATAAATAGAAAATGGTTATTTGCTTCAAACCCTAGCTCCTTCGGAACAATATTAAAAAAATTATTAACTGCATTTACATTGTGCAAAATATCGCCAGCACTAAATAACCATACTCATATCACTTTAATTGACGATACGCTGGCATTAGAGAACCGTGAGTGTATCAGTTTCTTCATATATATTCCCTGCGACATCAGTTATTGTGACATTGTAAGCAGCGGACTGTTCTGATCCCAGCCCTGAAGTAATATCCACAGACCATTTGCCATTACTACCAACGTTTATTTCCTGATATTCAACTCCATTGATTTCAAAATCAATTTCCGCTCCATTCTCTTTCACCCCAGCATCACCCGATAACGTGGGGAAATCACCACTGTTATCTATATCACCGATCCCAATCCCTGTCGGTGCACTTGTATCAATAGTTATAGTGCCGCTTTTAGTGCTGATATTATCCGCTGTATCTTTGGTCGTAATGGTATATACATGCTCGCCGTTACCTAAAGTAGTAGCCACAGTAACAGACCATTGACTATCCTCGCCCACTACAGTCGTGTAGTTTTTTTCACCAATCACTAAGCTAATAGTATCGCCCTTATCACCGCTTCCTTCAAAAGTCGGCATAGTATTGTTGGTGACATTATCAGTATCACTGCTGCCCGAATCGCTAGCAGCACTTAGACCCTTATCCACTAAGGTCGGTGCCGTGAGATCTACATTAATAGAGCCCGAGCTGGTACTCGTATTGCCCGCAGTGTCTACAGCCGTGACGGTGTAGTCATACTCGGCTTCATCTAAAGTATCACTCACAGTCACTGACCAGTTACCGCTCTCATTCACCGTTGTTTTGTAGGTCTTAGTGTTAATAGTAAGCGTAATATCATCGCCTTTCTGACCAGTACCGCTAAAGTCAGGCGTGGTTTCGTTGGTAATGCCATCTGTAGATTCTGTACCCGTATCACTGCCAGCATCTAAGCCGCCCGTTAGTGAAATCTTGGTGTCAACCGTTATTTCACCCTTT
>Ga0105350_10000198_pt1 | contig 40689 bp, 42 predicted proteins | sample EN1Hudsemesocosm_FD_83506 | JGI IMG/M metagenome (GOLD analysis project Ga0105350, IMG submission 83506) | Methane-oxidizing microbial communities from mesocosms in the Hudson Canyon - EN1E Hudson Canyon | ecosystem: Environmental > Aquatic > Marine > Cold seeps | place: Hudson Canyon... | reverse complement strand
TAGAAATGTTTTACAATCCAAAAAAGCGTCACTCACATACAGGTGGTGTTTCACCTGTTAAATTTGAGGAAGCGTACTTTTCGGAATTACAGACTGTCTAATGAAATCTGGGAAGTCCACTCCTGAAACAAGAACATATAACACACTTTATTTAAATAGAACATTTATAACGCATTATTACAAACTGCTGTATTAGATAGAATTATATTAACAACTAATTAGATGTTTTTAGCGCTTAAGAGTAAATAACTGAGACAATTGGATACTTAGTTCATGAAGTCTCAGCCATATGACGACATTGGGGAAAATTTGAGCAGCCAAAAAACTCATGTCCTTGCTTTTGACCTCTGGTCACTTTTCTCAGTACTAGACTGCCATTACATTTAGGACATTTTATTTCTTTTGTGATGTTAATTTCATCTATATCAGGTTCAATTAAAATCTTTTCAGGCGAATGGCCATTTATTTTTAGAGTCATTCCTGGGGAAATTGTTAACTGAATTTTATTAGCAACTGCATCTGACTGATACGTTCTAGTCACATCAAACCTTGCGAAGGGGATTTTGCTAACCGATAAGGCTTTGCTAACAAACTCATCGCGCTTCTGGCGTTTCAGTTGTGAATGTGATTGGTCGTCAAGTTCAATTGCACAAAGAATTTCAGCTGTCTTTTTATCACATAAAACAAAGTCTATATGTTTAGCTTTAATTTTATTAAATGCTTTCCCCCTCCCTGCTCTATCCATTCCTTCATTAACAGCAACGATGTCAGCAAGGCGTACTTTGGCAAAGATATCGTATTTTGCTGCTACTGCAATTTTTAGAACATGGTAGAAAGATAGTTCTGCTGGCGTTAGCAGCGACTGTATTTTGAAGTAAGGAAAAGCATTCTCTTCCGATGCTTCTAGTGGAGGTGAACTCTTCTTAATAAGAAAAATGAAGCCAATAATGACTAGTATGACTACAACTAAGACAATTCCCACTGATATTACCCTTATAAGTCTGCGGTTTTTTTATTAAGTGTAAAACACTTGCAGAAAAATATGTAATAAATATTAGTTTTTATTTATAAAGTAAAATCAGTTAATCTCATTATTAAAATAGAGATGAAAATATTGCCCCATGTGAAAGCTGTTATTCCAAAGCTACTTAGGCGGCTGAGAAGAGCATTATTTTGATTGATATCTATATGTGAGCATTGCCGTGGCAACTCATTTAGATTCAAGCATCATAGTCGCTTTTATCTTTATTTTAACTCACGCTTTTCAGAGTGAGTGATACACGCATTCTCTCTATCATGAGTAATGGCGATCTGAGCACTAGTGCCCTCTTTATTCAGGTACATTATCGGGCAGTCTGCTACATAGTCCCAATAATAGTCTGTGTCATTCAAGTTTAAAATCCAGCCATTATTTATGGTTAAGCTGTTCACATTCACTTTATAACCATATGTGTTGTCATAGGGCATTCCCTCGCTCACAGAGCTTAAGGTTTCAGCTAAAACATGCCATTGCTCTGTGCTACCTAAGTAGTGGAGTTGAGCCCTTAATTGAGACAATTCAATCTCTGGCAGTGTTGCTAATGAATTTAAATCCAAATTTAAACTACGACTTCCTGAGGCAAGTGATGTTGAAGTAATCGTTAAACTTAGCAGTGCAATAAGACATGTTTTCATTGGTCTTAATCTCCACATTAATAGAAATAGTGGTCGTACTTTATAGTCTAACTAAAGAGGTGACAAGTTGATTTATTACGATGCAAGTTATCAAAATAAGTGCAAATGGTCTTCGTTGTGCTGAATAGGCATAGTATTAGTTTTATTCTTCATCTTTAGGCAACGAAATCCCCATTTCTTGTGCCCGTTTTTTCCACATGCGCCGAGCGTAATGTTGCATATCGGCTGCCTTATCGCTTTCATCCATTATTTCTAAGCCCAGTAGCGTTTCAAGAATATCTTCCATGGTGATAATGCCCTCCATGCCTCCATATTCATCAATGATCACCATAATGTGTGCACGCTGGTGCAGTACTTCATCAAAGGCATCAGCTAATGAGGTTTCATCTGATAATGCTGACAAGTCACGTCGATAGGTTTCTAGGATGCTATCCGTGTTATTACGTGCCTGTGCCAACAAAAGATCATCTTTCAACACAAAGCCGGTGAACATTTCATCATTTTCTGCATAAACCGGAATTCGTGAGAAACGCGAGTCATAGTGTTTATCGAAATATTCATCAACGGTTAGTGACTCAGTTAATGAAAAAACCACTGGCCGCGGAGTCATCACATCAGTGACTAATGTTTCGTGCAAGCGGAACATGTTTTTCAGCATACGAGATTCTCTTTCTGCAAGCTGGCCTTCCTGCTCACCAAGATCAGCCATGGCTGCAAATTCCTCACGATTAAAACCTTCAATTTTGTTCTCGTGTGAAATTCTGCGAGTCAATAACTCAGATAAAATAACGAAGGGATAGAGTACCTTTATAAGAAAATTCAGTCCGTGTGCGGTGATGCCTGCCAGCGAACGCCAATAAGTCGCGCCCAATGTTTTCGGAATAATTTCAGATAAAATCAGAATCATGAGGGTAAAGACGGCAGAGAATAAGCCTACCCAAGCACTACCAAACACTAACAGTGCCTGAGCACCCGCGCCAACAGCGCCGACAGTATGAGCAATAGTATTAAGCGTAAGGATCGCTGCTAACGGTTTTTTAATATCCCTCTTTAATTCCTGTAACAGAACGCCTGATGGGGTTCCTTCCTGTTTAAGCACGCTAATATGGGCCGTAGTAATGCTAAGTAGCACCGATTCTGCTATCGAGCATAAAAACGAGAACAGTAAAGCGATAGTTATATAAGTAAAGAGTAAGGTCATATTGATTGATACGTTGTGGTTTAAAGAAGCTTTCATTAGAACGAGGTTATTAGCTACCACCATGGGCAGTTTTCAACTCGTGCGTATTATTAGGCTGAACCCTTTTCCATATAAATAGAAGACATATTCCATGCTATCAGCCTATCGAAAACAACACAATTACAATGCATATTACTAGAAACAAAAATAGGATTGTCCATCCTATTCTCAAGCCCACTTAGAGCAATTTTGTATTGATTTAATTTCAGCAGTTCAACTCAGTTAGTCGAGTTTTTTGTTATTATTAGCTCCCTTCTATACTGTTCTGGAGTCACAAATGCTGAAAGCCCTCTTCCTTGATTTAGATGAAACCTTGTGCGACACACTGGGTGCTAATGAGCGGGCAAAACAATTGATGGCACGTCAGATCGAAGCACAGTTTGGTGAACATATAAATGGTACAACCTTTGCTGATGAGTATGTTACCGGCATCTACCGTGAATGGACTGACCACCAGCGTACGCGATATATGCCTATTATTGAGCAGCAAAGCGAGGCGGCTTTTCGCCTCCAGTTGATTCGTGACTTACTGACTGAACGAGCGGTGAAGAATATCAGTGATGACACTGCTCAAGCCCTTCAGGAGAAGTTTGATAGTGATCGCCTGAAGGCTTTTGATTTTTACCCCGGTATTAAAGCGTTCTTAGCCGATGCGCGTAAACTGTTTACCCTAGTGGTTATTACCAATGGCCCTGAGTTTTCACAGGTACCAAAAGTAGAACGAGTGAACCTTGTTGAACATGTCGACCACATTATTATCGGTGGACAAGAGCCTGAGGAAAAACCTGCGGTCTCGATCTTTAATAAGGCGCTTAAGCTGGCTAATTGCCAAGCTCATGAAGTTATCCATCTTGGTGATAGTCTAGCGTCTGATATAGCTGGGGCACATAACAGCGGCATTACTTCTGTGTGGATCCAGCACCAACAACCTCTGGATGCAGAATTGGGGATCAACCCTCACCATACCGTGTTACATCCCAGTGAAATACCTGCATTAATCCACCAGCTATCTCAGAACTAACACTTTTTCTTGCTAACAAGGCAGCAGGAAAAAGCGCTGCTTCGTTGTTATGCTAGGCTCTTCATTTCATCAACCGTAAACCTTGGCGTGATATGTTGTGGACAATTCCAGTCATAGGCTTGAATTTTAAAGATCACTATTCTTTCAGCTCGTGCTTGATAGCCCTCGACTTGTAGTTTATTCAATAATTCTTCATTCTCACTCACCTGAATTATTGTAGATTCTGCCCATATTTTTAACCGTCTTTGTGTTGGATAGTCCATCAGAAATAATGATATCTTTTTATTATCATTCATATTACCGGTGCTGATGTATTGTCCATTACCCCGAAAGTCAACATAAGCAATCGTCGTCTCATCTATCACTTTAACAAAGCCTTTCGGCCCACCTCGGAATTGAACATATGGCCAACCATTGTCTCCTACGGTTCCCATATAAAAACTATCTCTTGATTGAATAAAAGAGATTTCATTATCAGTAAGTTTAAAGCGATCACCTGATGTCTCCATTCGAGCATATGAATCTCGTGTGCCATGAAGATTTTGAACCTCTTTAACGCTGTCTGTAAAAGCGAATTGGGTGAAATTCTGATTCATAATGCAGTGACTCCCTTTAGTGATATGCAATCCAGGAGACCTTTCGGTCCCCTTTCATCACACTCTTGTTATTTTGAAGCAAACTTCTTATCCGCTAAGAAACGTTTAATGTGATCAGCAATAACCATCACATCTTCTTCCAGTGCAAAGTGACCTGTATTAAGTAGATTAAAATCGACCTGTTTCAAATCACGTTGATAGGGATAAGCACCAGCGGCTGGGAAAATCTCATCTTTATCTCCCCATACAATTAACGTAGGCGGCTGATAATCACGCATATAAGCTTGCCATTGTGGGTATAGAGGTGGATTAGAGCCATAACTATAGAAAAGCTCAAGTTGAATAGCCGTATTGCCTTCTCTATCTAATAACGGCTGAACATGATTCCATGTATCAGGGCTAATGCTTTCCGGGTTACGAACACCATTTGTGTACTGCCATTTTGTTGCACCTTCTGTTAGTAAAAAACGGAGTGCTTCATCATTGGTCATATTAGTTTTTTTATAGGCAGCCTTAATGTTTTTCCACCAATCATTATCTAAGCCTTTATTAACAGCATCACGATCTTTCCAATATTCTTGAATGGGTTCCCAAAAATTATTATCAATTCCTTCGTCATAGGCATTACCATTTTGAATAATTAATGATTCAATACGTTCTGGATTTTGTGTCGCGATACGAAAACCAATCGGTGCGCCATAATCCATTAAATACAGACTATAGTTGTCTAAGCCCACCGTATCAATAAACTGATCGACAACACTGGCAAGATTATCAAAACTGTAGTCAAACTCATCAACTGCAGGCATCGAACTCTGTCCAAATCCTGGGTAATCAGGTGCGACTAGATGAAACTTCTCCGCCAGTTCTGGGATGAGTTCACGAAACATATGTGAGGATGTTGGAAAGCCATGTAACAATAAAATTGTAGGGGCATTGGGATCCCCCGCTTCACGGTAAAAAATCTCCTGCCCTTCGACCATGACAGTTTTATATTTAACGTCACTAAATGATTCTGTGGCAAAAGAAGGTGCAGAAACGGCAACATTCAACACCATGCCAGCCATGGCTAATTTTAGCCCTTTCGCTGCTTTAATATTCATTATCAATTCCTCTTAATAGACTGTTTTAAACTGAACGTTAACTATGGAATAAGCCAAAATCACGACTCTGGATTAATTCGGATAAGGCATCAAAACCACCGATTGGCTGTTCATTAATATAGATTTGGGGAACGGTACGCGCCCCACTTTTTTCTAGAAGTTGATGCACTCCTTGTTGCACTGCAATATCGTGACTTGTTACATCAATTTCTTCGAATGAAATACCTTGTTGCTTTAACAAGTCTTTAGCAGCATGACAATAACTGCATACTGGACTGCTGATTATCTTTACTTGATTCATGTCTTTCTCCTGAAAACACCAAATGAGTAATCACTTTATTGCAGAAGCTATGCCAACCCATATTGAAAAAATATAACTTAATACTGACAGTCACTTATGATATGTTTATAAGATGTTTCTAGCTTATGAGATCGCGTAAAATATATGATATATAGTATATAAACGCTATGATGTTAATAATTATTCCGTGAAAAAGTGACTCTTAGTGATGATTAAAGACTCATCAGCGACCATGAATGTAAGCCTTATATACTCGTCAGTAAGCTCCTCTCCACCTAGTAGATGGAGAAGAGTTAGACTTAATATTGACCTCTAGTCAGTCCTATTTAGGGCTGATAAAGACACTTTCATAAGAGACCACATCGTCAACCGTTGAACCTATTTGTGCCATAAAGGTGATAGGCGTTAAGCTGTCCTGCATTGTGTCAGTTAATGACTGAACGAATGCTGTCACCACAATCGCCTCACCAGCTTGCACCGTCCTCTGTTGCATAGTTTGGAGAAACAAATCATCACGCTCTTTAAGTAAAAAACTAAGCTGCATTGCTGTTCTGGTTTTATTAAGTAGCTTCAAGGTATATTTGTTTTGAATAGTGCCATCACTCAGCAATGTAAATACAGGCTGACGTTCATGTTCGACAATAAACTCCGAAGTCGACAACCCTGTTAGCCCTGAGACAATGCCATATAAGCTTGCAACAATAATGAGACAATACGCGATAAATCGAAAACGCTTATAGACTGAAACAGTGAGTTTTTCTTCTTCGATTTCATTATGTGAAGCGTATCGAACCAAACCACGGGGCTGATTTATTTTATCCATAACACTGTCACATGCATCAATACATAAACCACATGTAATGCACCCTTCCTGTTGACCATCTCGGATATCAATACCGGTAGGACAGACCGCGACACAGATATTGCAATCAATACAGCTACCCGCTGACTCACCAGTATTACCTTTTGTTAATGACGATCTAGGTTCGCCACGTTTTGTATCATAAACGGGTAATACAGTATTTTTGTCATACATTACGCTCTGTAACCTGGCATAAGGACACAGCCAAAAACACACTTGTTCTCGCATAAACCCAGAAAAAACATAGGTAAACAGTGTGAATGTTGCCAAAATAATCCACGCTGGCATCGCTGCCTGAAAGTTTATATAGTCATGCCAGAGTTCATATACATCAGTAAACCATGCCACAAATGATAAGCCAGTAAACAGTGCTATAGCTAACCAAAGGCTATGTTTAACACCTACTTTAAAGGTTTTACTGATGTTCCATGGCGACTGTTTGAAACGAGCTGCTTTATGCGCTGTGTCGCCTTCTATTGTTGTTTCAATCAAGGTATAGATATCAGTCCATACCGTTTGGAAACAGAAGTAACCACAAAATACCCGTCCCGCTATATTGGTAACAAGTGCTAATAATATGGCAAAAAATAGCAATATCAGTGCGAGTACCCATACATCATGAGGATATAGTGTTATATCAAACAAATTGAATTGTCGATTGGGGATATCAAATAATATCGCTTGCCGATCATTCCAGCGTAGATACGGTGTAAAGAAGAATAATCCCCACACACTCATGCCTAACCATTTTAAATTTCGAAACCGACCTGCAATCCGCTTTGATACAACGGTTATTCCACCATCATTGATAATCTCACTGCTGTGCTCAGGCTGTGTTTTGTTTCTATTTTTAATGCTCATCTCTACTATCTCGTTAGTACAAGATGAACACAAACAGTGATGATAATAAGTATGCGAATGTTGACGCTAGATTGATGCATAGTTTAGCCCTGAAGTAGTTAACAAAACGGTCACTACTGCAGAAGTTGTACCACCAACAACAATCTATTAAATATCAATGAACTAAGGTCTTGTCAGCAACAACAGTGCTCAGAAAACATGACAAATACAACCGAAATATCGTTAATTAACGATATTTCACATCAGACGTGGCATTCCTTATCTCTCTGCTGATTAACAATAGGTCTAGCTATGCCGTTGCTGTCGAGCGGCGAATGCCCAACTTACTCATCCTAGAGCGTAATGTATTAGGATGCATTTCTAATATGGTTGCAGCGCCCTGCTCTCCGGATACTCGCCATTGTGTATGTTCCAGTACCTTGATGATGTAGTCCTTCTCCATGACAGAATAGGGTTTCAAATCTACATCATCATTATTGATACTGTTCTTACTGGTAAGCCTATCTTGTAACTTCAAGGTATTACCGTTTGACAGAATCACGGCTCTTTCAATAATGTTCTCCAGTTCGCGGACATTACCAGGCCAGGAGTAGTCACTCAATTCATTCATTAACTGTTGAGGAATGGTATCAATCTGTTTGCCCATTTTCTGAGAAAATCTCTCTACAAATGATTGCACAATAATTGCTATATCTTTTCCTCTCTCTCTTAAAGGCGGCAGTGTGATTGGAAAGACATTTAAGCGGTAGAATAAATCTTCTCTAAACTCACCGGCTTTCACCATTTTTTTCAAATCTCTATGAGTAGCCGCGATGAGTCGTACATCAACAGAAATAGTGCTGCTCCCACCTAAACGCTCAAACTCTCCTTCCTGTACCACTCTGAGTAATTTAACTTGAAGATCAAGTGACAACTCGCCAATTTCATCTAAAAAGATGGTGCCGCCATCAGCAAGTTCAAATCGACCGATTCGACGTGAAATGGCACCGGTAAAACTGCCTTTTTCATGACCGAATAATTCACTTTCTATTAAATTAATAGGTAATGCGGTGCAGTTAACTTTAACTAATGGCCGTTCTTTGCGTTCACTTAAATTGTGAATAGATCGGGCAAACAACTCTTTTCCTGTACCCGTTTCACCCAATAATAAAACTGTCGTACCTGTTGGTGCGACTTGTTCTACTTGATGAAATACTTTCGTTAGTTTTGGACTCTGTCCTAATATTTCTTCAAAGTTACTGTTATGCTTTATTTCTTCTTGTAGGTAAGTGTTTTCTGCTTGGATCCTATCCTTTAACTGATGTATTTCGGCGATAGCGTTGTTTAGTTTTTGTTCAGATTCTTTTATTTCGGTCACATCTTGAAAAACAACAACTGCACCAATTATTTCTCCATCTTCTAGAATCGGCGTGCTCGTATAATAGATGGGAAAGCTTGTACCATCCTTACGCCAAAACAATTCATCACGCACTTGCTGATGAACTTCACCATCTTTTAGTGCTGCATAAATAGGACAGTCTTCATGAGGATAGGTGCTGCCATCCGCTTTTGTATGGTGATGTTGATCATGCCCATGTTCGCCTATGGTTTCCTCTACACTCCAACCCGTCATTTTTACTGCTGCAGGATTTACAAAAGTTACGTTACCATTGGTATCTAATCCATAGATTCCCTCACCTGCTGAATTCAATATCAATTCGTATCTTTTCTTAATCTGATCAATATTATTCATGTCAACCCTCACCTAACTAGACCTATTCTTCCCAGCAACAATAAATTTAATATATCGTTCTTATACGATATATCGTAAACCAGTGTACAGTAAATGCTCTTTTGTTTGCACTTAATAAATCCTAATTAACTGTTCTATAAATACTTATTATTTAATGTGACCTTTGGCATATCATCTGCACTATATATTGATTATTCTAATTGCCAAGTCAGAAACATCACATTTAATAATATAGAGGAATAACGTATGAGCACCAGACCGCCTTTACCACCATTCAATCAAGAAACAGCTAAAGAAAAAGTCCAAATGGCTGAAAATGGTTGGAACTCACGTAACCCTGAGAAAGTGGCATTAGCCTACACCGCCGACAGTGAATGGCGAAACCGTGCAGAAATATTTTCAGGGCGAGAAAAAATCATTGAGTTTTTAACTAGAAAATGGGAAAGAGAGTTAGATTATCGGCTCAAAAAAGAGCTCTGGTGTTTTGATGACAATAGGATTGCTGTCACCTTCAAATACGAGTGGCATGATGATTCTGGTCAATGGTATCGCTCCTATGGCAATGAACTCTGGGAGTTTGCTACCAATGGACTGATGCAACGACGTATCGCTAGTATCAATAACCAAGCCATTAGCTTCGATAACCGTGAAATAATGACTTAGAAAAATAGAAGTGGCTGCCGGTTAAGTACACAACTATAGGGATTAGCAGTTACTGCCTAATATTGAATTAGAGTATGATTACATTAATGTTATTAGCTATGCAGACAAGGACAATACGACACTATGAAACAAGTTCATTATGCCCATGAACGAGGTGAGTCACACAATAGCTGGTTAACAAGTCATCATTCGTTTAACTTTGCTCATTACTACCATCCACAACGTAAGGGGCATGGTCAATTAATAGTGCTTAATGATGATAGTGTTTTGCCTAAGCATGGTTTTGGCATGCATGGGCATAAGAATATGGAGATTATCTCTATTCCTTTAAGTGGTTCTTTATTGCATAAAGATAGTATGGGCAATGAACATTTGATTGAAACAGGCGATGTACAAATTATGTCAGCTGGAAGCGGCATTAAGCATTCTGAGTTTAATCCCTCAGCAGATGTAGCTGTCAATTTTCTACAGATCTGGATAGTGCCTAATAAGATCGATGTGACACCTAGATATGAACAACGAACATACGACGCTAGCAAGTTACACAATAACTTTTTACCTATCGTATCGCCGCTGTCATCAGCTACAGATGCTGTCTCCATATACCAAGACGCCGTTATTTCATTATCAGAGATCGAGGCCGGTGTGCAATTAGATTACGTCTCACAGTATAAAAATTCTGCTTGTTTCTTTTTTATCCTTAATGGCGAGGTTCATATTGATCAAGAAAATTTACAAGCCAGAGACTCCTTGGCACTGACACAAGTTGAAGTCGTCAATATAAAAGCTGTAAGCAGCTGTAAATTATTATGTATTGAAACGCTCTAGAAAATAGCACTGCATTGAACATGTGGCTTATTGCCCCATAATATTAATCAATACCTTAATCTGATTCTGCATTCCGTTAGTTTACTCACAGAATATATTAACTTATAGTGTGCCGATGAACTTTCGCCAAAGCTTGAAAACACACTCTTTGATTCTGTGGGTAATTTTATTATCCATAGCACTATTGTGCGCTCAAGGAGTGGGCTTACATGTACATAGTTTCAGCCATGATAATGTACAGCAGCAAAGTCTTAGCCCCCTGTTTACGAACAACCATTCTCATCAATCAGGGATTCATTTAACAATTGATACCTCTCACTCTGATCACCATAATCAAGTGATTTCTGAGAGTGCCGCAAGCCCTCAGGCATTGTTAAAGAAGGTTTCTAGTCATAGTTTTATACACACCGTATTCATCATTACATTTACGATTCTTTGCCATTTCTTTTATGTATTTGTATTTCATCGGCGTCGTTATGATGATGTTCTAACCACCACTCGGAGATACACTCTTTCTCCCCCACTGTAAGTAGGTTATTCAAAAACTCAATTTTAACCTGAGTTAGGAATGACTAGGTCTAGCTTAAATGACTAAACGGTTAACGATAACCGCACCTAAAAAAACACGCTTCATACAAAGTTAATTGTGAAATATTATTACAACAATACCTTTGTACGATGGAAATACAGTAATTCAACTATATGAATGAAAGGAATAATTAGTGCTACCCTCAATGAACTTCTTCACCCGTACTTTTCAGCTAAGTATCGCCCTACTAATCTTAGCCCTATTTTCACAACTAGCCTTTGGGCACGGCATATCAGATGCTGACAAATTATCAATTATTGAGGGGGGTAATTTACGCTATATGTGGTTAGGTGCCACGCATATGTTGTCAGGTTATGACCACCTGGCATTTGTATTCGGAATTATTTTCTTTCTGACCTCATTCCGTGATATAGCCAAATATGTCACCGCCTTTACGCTCGGGCACAGTGTAACGCTAATCTTTGCTACCTTTAATGCGATTCAGCTCAATTACTTTCTCATCGATGCCGTGATTGCTCTGAGTGTGTGTTATATCGCCTTTACTAACATTGATGGTTTTGGTAAATATCTCAATCTCAACCCACCTAATATGATGTTAATGATTGTGGCTCTTGGTTTGATACATGGCTTTGGTTTATCTACTCGTTTACAGGAATTACCCTTGAGTGAAGACCATTTATTATTAAATATCATTTCGTTTAATATCGGCATTGAACTCGGCCAGATTAGTGCATTGGCACTAATGTTAGTAGTTCTTGCTGCTTGGCGAAAAAGTGATGCATTCAAGACCTTCAGCCTATTGGCAAATTATGGTCTCATTGCGTTGGGCTCATTACTTTTTCTGATGCAGATGCACGGCTATGAGCATAGCGCTCATTCCGAAGAGTTTAACCTAACTGTTGATAACACTAAAAAAGTGAGTGCTGCTGAATCTATTATAAGTGAAAAACGTTCAGAGTCTCCCTCTCACCCCCAATGGAAAGAGTCGATCGTTATTACTATTCCCGATGGTGATTACACCGAATACAAGCTACACCTCGACAAAGAGGCGACGCTTAATTACACATGGGAAAGCAATGGTCAGGCATTATTTTTTGATTTTCATGGTGAACCTGAGGGTGATACTTCAGGCTACTTCAAAAGTTATAATGAAAACACTGCTCGTCAGGCAAGTGGAACTTTAACAGCCCCATTTGCTGGTTCACATGGTTGGTACTGGAATAATGAATCTACGCTACCTATCACTATTACATTAAAGATCAACGGAGATTATCAACGTTTAGATACGGAAGACGGTAGCATTGATTGAATAAGTAAACTCACCTTCTGCGATGAAGATATTATTTATCTTTATTGCAGAAGGAACTAAGCAAAAAAAGACTCTCTTTTCCTCATGGTGAGAAGCGCTTATTTTGCTGCGAATAACACTAACGAGAAGTCGCTCCTAAAAACCGTCTCACGCATTTTATCGAAGCCATTAGATTGAAGCACAAAATCATCACTGTCAGCGAAGATCTTCTGGATAGAGGCAGCCTCTCCAATTCATTATTTAATAGACTGTTTAGCCTAAATAATAAGTTTCATGAGCTGAATAATTTTAATTTATTAAAAATAAAATTTATTATAATTGTAATTTATTATAAATTTAACCATCATATATGGTTAAGCATCTTTATAGTTAAGGTAAGTAAAGGAAAATCATGTCAGAGAATACTGGTTCTGCACAGCAAAGTAGCTTAATACTCAAACAAGTTATTCCTTTTATGGGCAAATATAATCTCTGGTCAACTCCAGTAAACTATGCCGTTATATACGAGTACTATTTAGGCAATAATGAGACGTTAATTCAGACAATAGACAAAACCTTATCATCCGAGCTTGTGCTCACAAACGCTATTGTTCAAGGTTGGTTTGATTCTTTCTTAATGGATTATGATTTGTCAGTGTTTACCCAAACCCAAATTGATATGCATCAAATCGCTGGCCAACTGACGCAATTAACGCTAGAAACAGAGGGCGAAGTCAACCAGTTTGATGGTTCACTTAATGACTGTAACCAGAAATTAAATGGCTCGGTTGATAGCAGTTCTTTGGCAGCGATTGTTACCGATTTAAAAGGTAGTACAAGCTTAATGCAATTGGCTATGGGGCAAATTAAACAGCAGTTAAGTTCAACAAAACAAGAAATGACTAAGTTGCAAAATCGTTTAAACATTGTATCGGTTGAGGCGATAACAGACTCACTGACAGGGCTGATGAATCGTAAAGGATTTATGGATGCGATTAATAGAGCTATATCAGAATTTGGAAGAACTAAATCACCACTCTTTATATTAATGTTAGATATAGATCTCTTCAAACAAGTTAATGATATATATGGCCACTCTGTCGGCGACAAGGTCATAAAAGTAGTTGCTGATACGATTACTAAACATACTAAAGGTAAAGACACTGTATGCCGCTATGGTGGCGAAGAGTTTGCAGTCCTATTACCTGATACTGGTCTGGATGGAGCATTAAGTGTTGCCGAGAATATTCGGCGAATGATTGAAACCATCAAATTGAACAAGATGGGCTGTGATGAAAATCTTGTCCGCATAACTATTTCAGTAGGGATTGCTAGCTATGTTTCCGGTCAAAATATAAATAGGTTTATTGATAATGCAGATACTGCCCTGTATCAATCTAAAAACGCTGGTAGAAATCAATGTACGGTTTTTGCAGAATAAAGCTGACGCTAGAATAGTTTGAATTCAAGACCTGCTAAATAAATTAGCCCCCCCCCTCCTACTCCATATGGAGATATAAAAAAGGCATCCGAAGATGCCTTTTTTATTAATCCATTTAGAAATGCATATAATGCTTTTTCAATGTCTTAGTTACTTGCCAAACGCTTTTTAAGCCGTCAGGGAAAATAACATAATCACCTGGAACAATAGTAACTGGCTCACCACCATCTGGAGTGACAACAATTTCACCTTCTAAGATGTATGATTTTTCATTTTTATTATCAAAATCAAGACGGAATTCAGATACTGGGCAATCCCAAATATTCCATGCTGAAACGCCTAATTCTTTTAAACGCTCTTCACTTAAGTTTTTTTCAATGATAATTTCTGGCATAACATCCCTACGCTGTGTGTTGTTAGTAAAATAGATATAAAATCTTAATCGCTGTAAAAGCGAGACGTCACCACAAAATGTGAGACATAGGAATGATACCAGAAAGCTCATTTTGAAAATGAGCTAATTGGTCCAACACCATTTTAGGGAATTAGGATTGTCTTGGCTCGGAACAATAATATATGCTGCTTAAATCATAATTTGGTAATTCTAAGCGCCTCTCTCTATCAACTAATTTAATATGGTGCATCATTGTCTGAGTACAACAGGTTCTAAATGCATAAAAATTCTATCTCTGTTTTATTACTGCAATAGGAATGGCCTTCTTTATTTCAATTAGCAATAAGAGCATATAAAACAATTTGATCATAATAAACTATAGATTAAATTAGCCTCCTCCGCCTGCATTATCTCTGAAAACCAAGCTTAATTGCGCGACTCTACTTTATAAATCACCTAAACTTTTTACAATTTATTATTTTTCTCATCAATAAATCACAAGGTTTCAAACCCACTATAAACGTAAGGTTAATAACCTTCTACAGCACTATAATTAGAAATACCCATAACTAATTACTTTATATATCGAGCTGTGGAGAAATAACACTAAGTAAGAATATAAATGGCTTGAGTAAATCTTCCATATTAACTTCAACTTAAGCCATATGGGGCATTATATGTCATGCCAATGAGAATAGGATGAGCATTCCATTGCCTTTAATATGAACTTGATGCAGTCCATAATGATGATAATAAAACTCTTACTAACCCATAACTCGCAATTGTTAAAACAAAACCATTTGGGCACATTAAAATTTACTTATTATATTTTACTGTAATATTTCTTTAACAATTAGCTGTTAACATTTCTTTAAATAATATTATTTTGTTATTATTAATTAATAATGTTTCTTTGTAATATTTTTATACTCAGTCATTGTCGATACCCTTACTCCGGTGTCACCTGACTTATTTTCAGCTAATGATAAGGAAATGAAAGTGGAATTAAATCTAGAATCTTTAAAGCTTTGGCAGTCGGAAGTTGGTTCAAAACGAGTAGCAGAAAAAACATCCATCGATCCCCACACGATTAAATTAGATCCTTCCTACCTTGAGTGGTTAGCCTTATACCCAAATGGCATATCTCTCGAAGCAGCTTAAGTACTCAGGCCAAGCGTGACACTATCCACTTTCTACTTCAAACAGCACAGATAAGGGAGTACCAACATCTCCTACTTGTCTTTGCTTCACTAGGCAGCATAAGCCGTCTACCGAAGTCGAGCAGAAATTCTTATTCCCTTATGGGTAAGTACGCAACTGCCCCACAACTACCCCCTGAATAGCCACTCTTTTAGCGGGCAAAACAACGGGATCAAACTCCTTATTTGCAGGCATTAATGTAATCGTTTCATCGTCATTAATAAATAAGGTTTTCAGCGTGGCATCGTAGCCATCAACAAGAGCAACAACAATATCACCATGATTAGCTGTTTGCTGCGACTGAATAACGACATAATCTCCTGACATAATCGACTTTTCAATCATTGAGTCACCGTTCACTTTTAAGACAAATCGTCCTTGTCCTGAGAACATCTCCCCCAAATCGATTTCAGATTCATCAGCCACAGCTTCTATCAGTCGTCCTGCTGCTATTTTTCCCATTACAGGAAGCTTTACTGATACACCATCTGATTCAGGGTCATTTTCAATCAAGCGTAGTCCCCTTGATTTACCAACGAGCCTTTCCATCAAGCCCTCATTCACCAGCGCTTGGATGTAATTATGAACAGAGCCTTGAGAAGACAATCCAATGCCATATGCAACCTCAGATAATAGTGGCGCCTTATTATTCTCGTGCATATATTTCTTAATAAAGTTGTAAGTATCCTGCTGGCGATCAGTTAACATTTCGTCCTCTCCTTCGAATGAGAATATCTTAAGAAGAAAATATAGAGAATAAAATATTACAAATCAAATTTTTATCTATTAGCAAGCTATCACCCAAACACATTAACCATATATATCATCAGCTTACAAAATAAATTCCTTATTTACATAACTCCCTGTCTCCAACAAATTATGTTTTTTTAGCGGAAATGTCGATAAAAAGTGATTTTGAAAGTACTAAAAAGTACGCTGTTGAGAGACCTGCAGAGCCAAAAATCATACACATCACTACAATTTGATAGTGGGCAGCCGTAATAGGTGATACTCCTGATAGAATTTGTCCTGTCATCATGCCCGGTAAGGCGACCAATCCTACGGCAAATAATGAGTTCACCACTGGTATAAATGCGGCATTGAAAGCTATAACTCGAGCTTGGTCATAAGGGACATCACGTTGGAGTTCTGCATGTAAACGCTCCGCTGCAAGACTGACACTATTCATTGAATTAGCAAAAATCATTCCTGCCAATGGGATCATATACTGTGGTTCAAACCACGGTTCAAGTGTAATCACTCCTTGAGTGACCAGAAATAGAGTCGCCCCTCCCCCCGTAAGAATCGCCCAAAATACATGTCGATATAGTGTTAGGCGGTGTTGTTTTATGGTTCCTAATGCAATCCAACTTGCAGCCATCACCATCACCAGCATTACGGAGACAACTAGCCATAAATTATCTGCCTGAAAGATTGATGTTAAGACATAGCCTACTAACAATAATTGAACTAACATGCGTATCACCGCATAAAGTGCATTGGTTGCTTGCAAAGACCATTTGTATAAAATAGCCAGCACCACGATAACGGGAATAAAGGCTAACATTAAGCCAGTGTTACTAATAATTTGTACCGATGAATTCATTTTTATCACTTCATATAAAAAAGGCCATTACCACAAAGTAACAGCCTTTTAAGTTATAACTATTTATTTAATTTCAAGACGTTGAACGCTTATACTCATCCATTTCATTAAAGTTTAAATAGCGGTATATTTCATCAGACATAGGCTCAATACCCGCCACTTTTTCTTGGTACTCTTCAACTGTAGGTAGTCGTCCCATACTCGCTACGACCGCTGCCAATTCAGCTGATGATAAATAGACATTGGCACCATTACCTAAACGGTTAGGGAAGTTACGAGTTGATGTTGAAACCACTGTTGCATTATCAGCAACCCGTGCTTGGTTCCCCATACACAGTGAACAACCAGGTGTTTCTGTTCGCGCGCCGACTCGACCAAAAGTACTATAAATACCCTCTTCTTGCAGTTGATGTTGATCCATTCGTGTCGGTGGAGCGATCCACAATTTTGTTGGCAGGTTACCCATGTTTTCGAGCACTTTGCCTGCGGCACGGTAATGACCAATATTGGTCATACACGAGCCAATAAATACATCATCAATCTCAATACCTGCAAGTTCAGATAAAGGTTTCACGTCATCAGGATCATTCGGACATGCCAATAGCGGTTCTTTAATTTCATTTAAGTCAATTTCAATGACTTCAGCATATTCAGCATCAGCATCGCGTTCTAATAATTGAGGATCGGCTAACCATGTTTTCATGCTATCAATACGACGCTGTAATGTACGAGCATCTTCATATCCTTCCGCAATCATCCATTCTAATAATGAAATGTTTGAGTTTAAAAACTCAATGATTGGTTCTTTATTTAAATGAACTGTACAACCATTTGCTGATCGCTCTGCTGATGCATCCGATAATTCAAAAGCTTGTTCAACTTTAAGATCTGGTAAACCTTCGATTTCTAATACGCGACCATTAAAGACATTCACTTTCCCTTTCTTCTCAACAGTCAATAAACCTGTTTGAATCGCAGCATAAGGAATCGCATTAACTAAGTCACGTAAGGTAATACCAGGCTGCATTTCACCGGTAAAACGTACTAATACTGACTCAGGCATATCTAAAGGCATCACACCTAAGGCTGCACCAAAAGCTACTAAACCAGAACCCGCAGGGAAACTAATACCAATTGGGAAGCGTGTGTGTGAATCACCACCAGTACCCACTGTATCAGGTAATACCATACGGTTTAACCATGAGTGAATAACACCATCACCTGGGCGTAAAGAAACACCGGCACGCGTACTGATAAAGTCAGGTAATGTATGTTGTAATTTAATATCAACAGGTTTGGGATATGCTGCGGTATGACAGAAAGACTGCATAACTAAATCAGCTGAGAAACCTAGGCAAGCTAGCTCTTTCAGCTCATCTCGAGTCATGGCACCTGTCGTATCTTGAGAACCAACTGTTGTTACTTTAGGTTCGCAATAAGTACCAGGACGAACACCTTCAACAGCACAGGCTTTACCCACCATCTTCTGCGCTAAGGTAAATCCTTTGCCGGTATCGACCGGTGCAACAGGACGAAGAAAGACATCCGATGGTGCTAAGCCTAATGTTTCACGAGCTTTATCGGTTAAGCCGCGACCAATAATAAGTGGGATACGACCACCAGCGCGTACTTCATCTGCTAATGTCGTTGGACGTAGTTCAAATGTTGAAACAACCTCACCCGCTTCATTTAAGATCTGGCCATCAAATGGGCGAATGGTAATCACATCTCCCGAGTTTAACGCCGCTACATCACATTCAATTGGTAACGCACCAGAATCTTCCGCTGTATTATAAAAGATGGGGGCAATATTACCGCCTAAAACAACACCACCTTGGCGTTTATTAGGAATGAACTCAATATCATCTCCCATATGCCATAGAACAGAATTGATGGCTGATTTACGTGAAGAACCCGTACCGACCACATCACCAACATAGACTAGTGGATGACCTTTTTCTTTTAATTGAGCGATGTCTTCTAATGGTGAATCCATTGTATTAATTAACATTGCTTTCGCATGTAATGGAATATCAGGACGACTCCATGCTTCTGTTGCAGGTGATAAGTCATCAGTATTCGTTTCACCCGGCACTTTAAAGACCGTTAATGTAATACTTTCCGCTAATTTTGGACGCGATGTAAACCATTCTGCGTCAGCCCATGACTGTACAACACGTTTGGCATAGTCATTACTTGCTGATTTCTCAACGATATCATGATAGGCATCATAAACTAATAAGGTCTGAGACAAAGCCGCTTCAGCTGTTGCCGCAGTTTCCTCATTATCTAGTAGCTCAATTAAGGGTTGAATATTGTAACCACCACGCATTGTACCCAGTAATTCAGTTGCTTTAACAGCGTCAATCAATGAACAATGAGCGCTTCCCTTTGCTACGTCTGCTAAAAAACCTGCTTTAACATAAGCCGCTTGATCTACACCTGGTGGTACGCGGTGTATCAGTAGCTCTAATAATGTTTCAGTTGCTTGAGTTTTTAACAGCTCTACTAATGCAGATACTTGTTCTGCATCTAACGCTAGTGGCGGCAAGCCTTCAAGGGCTCGTTGTTCAACATGTTTTTGATAATCATTCAGCACGCAAATACTCCAGCAGTGAGACAGTAAAATAAATCATTTTAACATGCTCTCCGAAGTAAACAGCAGATCTGCTATAATTTGCTGATTAATTTTGCTTATTTTCGGAGTTTTCGTGGAACTTAACTTTTCTTCACTTACTGCTATATCCCCTGTTGATGGTCGCTATGCTGACAAAACAAAATCTTTACGCCCTTACTTTAGTGAGTATGGCTTATTACACGCTCGCGTAGAAGTTGAAGCGCGTTGGTTACATTTATTAGGTGCTAACCCTGATATCGCTGAAGTACCTAAATTAAGTGAAGAAGCGGAACAGTTTCTAAACAATATCTTTGAAAATTTTTCAGTTGAAGATGCTGAAGAAATCAAGGAAATTGAACGTACAACTAATCACGATGTAAAAGCAGTCGAATATTTTATTAAACGTAAACTAAAAGCGAATGCTGAACTTGATGCTGTCAGTGAGTTTGTTCACTTTGCCTGCACATCAGAGGACATCAACAATACCTCATACGCCATCATGCTTAAAAAAGCACGTGAAGAGATTATCCTGCCACAAATGGATACTCTTATTGCAGCTATTCGTAAAATTGCCATTGAGCATGCTGAAACACCTATGATGTCTCGCACACATGGTCAACCTGCATCGCCAACAACACTAGGTAAAGAAATGGCCAATGTCGTTCACCGCCTAGAGCTCCAGCGCACTCATGTTGCTGCGACATTAATTTATGGCAAAATGAATGGTGCTGTTGGTAACTACAATGCTCACCTTTCAGCCTATCCTGATGTTGATTGGCCTATGATGGCACATGCTTTTGTTACCGGTTTAGGTCTACGTTGGAATAAATATACAACTCAAATTGAGCCTCATGATTATATGGCTGAATTATTTCAATCAACGATTCGCTTCAACACGATCTTAATTGATTTCTGTCGTGATATTTGGAGCTATATCTCGATTGGTCATTTCAAGCAAAAAACGATTAAAGGTGAAATCGGCTCGTCAACCATGCCGCATAAAGTTAATCCAATCGACTTTGAAAATGCTGAAGGTAACCTCGGCTTAGCCAATGCAATGTTTGATCATTTAGCAATGAAATTACCTATTTCTCGCTGGCAGCGCGATCTAACTGATTCAACAGTATTACGTAATGTTGGTGTTGGTTTCTCTTATTCAATTCTGGCCTATAGTTCAGCATTGAAAGGAATTAGTAAACTCGATCCTAACCCTGAGTCTATGGCAGCTGATCTTGATGTGAACTGGGAAGTATTAGCCGAGCCAATTCAAACTGTTATGCGTCGCTATGGCATTGAAAACCCATATGAAAAATTAAAAGATCTGACTCGTGGTCAACGTGTTAATGAGCAAATATTATTAGACTTCATTGATAATTTAGAACTACCTGAAGAAGCTAAAGTATCATTAAGAAAGCTGACGCCAGCAAACTATATTGGTAATGCTGCGGAACAAGCTCGCAATTGCTAAGACTTATCTAAAATGACGACTTCATCCCCCTACCCTCAATCGAAATCAGAGCCACTTCGCTTTGAGGGTAGAGATGAAGCGCTTTCTTTAGTGCTTTTATTAGCTGAACAAGCCAAAAAGCAGATCTGTATTTTAAGCCCTGATATTGATTCAGCATTATTTGATAACTCGACCTTCATTAATACCGTCAGTGAATTAGCAAGAAAAAGTGCACATACACAGGTCCGTATTCTTGTTCACTCAAGTTTGGCAGCAGCACAACATGATCATCGGCTTATTAGTCTTGGTCAGAGATTAACCAGCTCTATTCATATTCATAATACTGCCAAGCAACATCGAGATTTACAACAGATCATGTTACTTGTTGATGATTTTGCCTATTTACTCTGCCCGCGGGCGAGTCAATACAATGGTTCGGCATGTTTATATGACCGTTTAGAGCTACGTCAATTGCAATCCACATTTGATAGTTACTGGCAGCAAAGTACTCCTGATATTACAGTGAGGCGTCTAGAATTATGAAAGTATATTTATTTATCTGTTTTAGTCTTTTTAGTCTTTTTAGTCTTTTTAGTCAGCATCTTTGGGCTGAATCTAAGATTGAAACAATCCAACTTAATCACCGAGTCGCAGCTGATGTATTAGCCGACGTTCAGGTTTTTTTACCTAACAATGCAACTGCACGAGCATTTAATGAATTTATAATTTTAAAAGCAGATCCTAAAGTTATTAAAGAGATCAAACAACTCATTAATCAGCTTGATACTCCGTTGCAACGCTTAAAAATAAGTATATTAAACACAGATCAAGTCGTATTAGATCAGCATGGAAATCAAGTGTCTGGTTCCCTTACAGTAGGTTCTGACAGCCCGTCTGCGTCGATAAAACTACGACGCTGGTCGACACAAAACAAGCAAAATAAGGAGCATAGTTATCAGGCACAAGGAATTGCTAATCGCCCAATATTAATTTTAATTGGTGAGAAAATTCCACAAAAAGAACAAGCTATACGTTTCAATTCCTTCGGTGATGTTAGTGTGCAATCATCTACCTACTATATTGAGACGGGTAATGGTTTTCAGGCTATCGCGAACATATTACCTAATCATCGAGTATCGGTAGATATTCACCCTCGCTTTAGTCATTTTGATCGCCGTACTGGCTCGATCAATAATAGTGAAATTATCACTCGTATTTCAGGTCCTGTTGGGCAATGGATAGAGCTGGGGAAAATAGGTGATACAAGTGATATAGATAGCCAAGGTGTGACGCGCTACCAAACGCACCGACAACATCATCAAACTGTCTACATAAAAGTAGAACAATTAAATAATTAAACAATTAACACCAATAGAGACTTCATGGATATTAAACAAGCAATCGTAAACCGTCGTAGCATCAAACATTTTGATTCTGAGCATGAAATGACAGAGTCTGAAATTAATGAGTTGATGGAACATGCGATCCTATCTCCCACTGCATTTAATATTCAACACTGGCGCTTTGTACAAGTCAAAGATAAAGATAAACGTCAACAAATTCAAGATGCTAGCTGGGGACAAACCCAAGTCACTGAATCTTCTTTACTATTAATTCTTTGTGCCGATCTCAATGCATGGGAAAAAGAGCCTGAACGCTACTGGCGTGAAGCTCCTGAAGAAGTGCAAGGTTTCTTATTACCAGCGATCGAAAATTACTACACTAACCATCATCAAGCTCAACGTGATGAGTGTATTCGTTCTGCTAGCTTTGCAGCTATGAATATTATGTTGATGGCTAAAGGTATGGGCTATGATAGTTGCCCAATGGACGGCTTTGATTTTGATAAAGTAGCTAGAATCATTAATCTTCCACACGACCATATTATTACCATGATGATTACGATCGGGAAGAAGAAAATAGATGCCAGACCCCGATCAGGTCAGTTAGCACTTGATGAAGTATTTGTAACCGATAACTTTTAACTCGACACTCTGCTTCTATTGCAGTGAATGTTGTTAATTTAGCTTTGCCGCCGCTTCTGTACGTTTAATACACAGGGTAACTGCATTATCGTATACCTCGTCGAGCGTTGCGGTTAAAGCTTGTTGATAAACGGTCTTCGCAATTTCTAGCAGATCGTTTTTCGCCTGATCTTGCTTATAGATTTTGTCTATCTGCTGCTCGAACTCCGTCCAGTCATGGCCTTCAGTTTGCCTAATAGTTTGAATTTCGCGAGCTGTTCCACCCTGATAAGCACAACTTGTAATCGTGTGATGGTCCATTTCTTTCGCCACTATTGAAGTGCTGATGCATAAAGCCAAAAATGCTATTTTATACTGCATAGTGCTATCCTTAAAAAACAGCTAAGCAGCGAGCATAACCTAGCAAGCTCAAGAAAAGAAATTTAGTTCTATTTAAAGCTTATTTCAAAGCAGCTTGAACAGGCTTAAAGGATCGGCGATGAATAGGCGTTACCCCTAACTCAAGTAAAGCTTGTTGATGTTGCTTAGTTGGGTAACCTTTATGTTTAGCGAAGCCATAACCAGGATAAAGTTGTTCCATCTCTTCCATTTCATGATCTCTTGCTACCTTGGCCAAAATCGATGCAGCAGCAATGGCTGGCTCAGACTGATCACCTTTAATAATCGTCGTCACCCCACACGATAAATTAGGTGCTTGATTACCATCCACTAAGGCATGCGTTGGCTCAATTGATAAACCTTCAACTGCTCGCTTCATAGCCACTAATGTTGCTTGGAGTACATTGATACGGTCAATTTCTTCAGGCTCTGAACGACCTAATGACCATGCCAATGCTCTTTCTTTAATAATTGGTACTAATTGCTCACGTCGTTTTTCGGTGAGTTTTTTTGAGTCATTCAAACCTTCAATAGGCTTATTAGGATCAAGAATTACCGCGGCTGTCACCACCGCTCCAGCTAAAGGCCCTCGTCCCACTTCATCAACACCTGCAATATAATCTACTTCACTCATCTTTATTCACTTTTATTGATGATGTCGGCAACTAACTTCGCAGCATTATGAGCACCACCTGATGGGCCTAATGCAGACAACACTTGCTGTTGAATGTGCGTGGCTTTTTGTTGACTATCAGCAGCATTCAATAAGCCTTTCAACTCAGTTGCTAAACGATCATCAGTGACATCATGTTGTAATAATTCTAAGACCGTATTTTTCCCTGTAATAATATTACACAGTCCCACATAGGGTATGTGAACAAGGCGTTTTAATATCGTATAGGTGATCGGTGAAACACGATAAACAAGAAAATGGGGTACGCCTAGTAAAGCAATTTCTAAGGTCACAGTGCCTGATGCTGCTACAACAGCATCACAGGCAGTGGTCAGCTCGTAAAAATCACCACTCACCACACGTACATTCAGCTTACTCGCAGCCAGCATATTCTCAGTAACACTGCTATCCAAGCCTGATGCTAACGGCATAACAAAATCTATTGCGTCATCACTTTGTTGTAATTTCTCAGCAGCTTTTAGCATAACTGGCAATAAGGCTTCAACTTCACTGCGTCGACTCCCCGGAAATAAACCAACAATACGACGGTTTAATGCCATACCCATTTTAGTTTTAATTTCTTGCTTGGATAGTTCTACTTTAACTGCATCTACTAATGGATGGCCGACACAAGTAACAGGGACAGATGCCTGTTCATAGATCGGCACTTCAAATGGAAACAGCACGGCCATATGATTAACAACACGTTTAATTGTTTTCACCCTACCCGCCTTCCATGCCCACACTTTAGGGCTTATATAATATAGAACGGGGATGCCGAGTTTTTTTGCCTCTTTCGCTAACTTTAAATTAAAGCCGGGATAATCTACTAACACTAATAGGTCTGGGCGTTCTTGCTTGAGTAATGCGACGACTTTATTAAATATTTTTTTCAAACTTCGATAGCGTTTTAATACTTCTACCAATCCCATCACTGCAAGTTCTGAGAAATCAATAATAATCTCGGCACCCGCAGCCCGCATCGAGTCACCACCAATACCTTTCACATTGATATTAGGCGCAGTCTGTTTTAATTCTGCTAATAATCTGCCCGCATGAGCATCACCTGATGCTTCTCCAACAACGACAAAGATGTTTTTAGCTGTCACTATTGCTGCCATCAGCATAACCAACAAGTTCTAGACCAAAGCCAGAGAGACCGGTTAGTTTTGTTGGTGTCCCCATGACTCGCATCTTCTTAACACCTAAATCTGATAATATTTGAGCACCCACACCAAAGGTTCTTAAATCCCAACCTGTTTTAGTATTTGAGCTAGTTTCGCCACGATCTTGTTGTTGATATTGCTCAATTTTTTCTGCAAGTTGTTTATTCTGTTCAGGCTGACGTAGAACGACTAATACCCCTTTCCCTAACTGCTGAATTTCAGTCATTACTTTACTTAAAGGCCACTGGCTGGGTTCGCGAGTAGCACCTAAAAGATCACCTAAAGGATCGGCCATATGAACACGTACAACTGTTTCCTCATCAGGGTTAATATCACCCACAACTAAAGCAATATGTACCTGACTATTCACTGTATCTTGAAAACTATATAGCTCAAAATCACCATATTTTGTCGGCATATGACATTGAGATAGACGCTGTACTGTCATTTCATTTTCTAAACGGTAGCTAATTAAATCTGCAATCGTGCCAATTTTCAGGTCATGTAATTTAGCAAATTTTTCTAAATCTGGACGGCGAGCCATCGTGCCATCTTCATTTAATATTTCAACAATCACCGCTGAAGGATCATGACCCGCTAATTGTGCTAAGTCACAGCCTGCTTCTGTATGTCCTGCTCGTGTTAATACTCCACCCAACTGTGCTTTTACCGGGAAGATATGACCCGGTTGAACAATATCTTCAGCTTGAGCATCAGATTTAACTGCCGCCAAAATAGTCACAGCACGATCGCTAGCTGAAATACCGGTTGTTACCCCTTCAGCGGCTTCAATTGAAACGGTGAAGTTTGTTGAATAAGCTGCTTGGTTATCATTAACCATCAACGGTAAACGTAATTGTTTACAACGCTGTTCTGTTAACGTTAAACAGATTAAGCCGCGGCCATAGCGAGCCATAAAGTTAATTGCTTCCGGTGTAACTGATTCTGCAGTCATCACCAAATCACCTTCATTCTCACGATCTTCATCATCCATAATGATGACGATTTTTCCTTGTCTCATGTCTTCAAGGATTTCAGCAGTAGTATTTAATTTCATTCTTAGTTGTATTTCCTATAGAAACCCGTTTTCTTGTAATGTCTCACGTGTAATACCTGTTTTTTGATTGGGTAATAATCGCTCTAAATAACGCGCAATCAAATCAACCTCAAGGTTCACTTTTGTTCCCACATGATAGCCTCTCATAATCGTTTCTTGCATCGTATGGGGAATAATATTCACTTCAAACCAATTATCTGCAGCATTATTCACTGTTAAACTAGTACCATCAATACAAATTGAGCCTTTTTCAGCAATATAACGCTCAAGGCCTGTTGGTATTTCAAACCTAAACTGTACTGAACGAGCGGACTCTTGTTTAGATATAACGGTGCCGAGACCATCCACATGACCACTGACAAAGTGTCCACCCAGTCTATCTCCTACCGCTAAGGCTTTTTCAAGATTTACTTGCGAGCCAGAAGACAGTTGACCCAAGCTTGTGCAGTTCAATGTTTCACGAGAGACATCAAAGCTCAGCTTAGCAGTAGTCATTTTTACAACGGTAAGACAGACACCATTATTGGCTATGCTGTCACCCAATTTCACATCAGATAAATCTAAATTATGTGTAGCAACAGTAAGGCATATATCTCCCCCTGTTGTTTGCAGTGTTTCTACGCTACCAAGAGCAGCAATAATACCGGTAAACATATTTATAATGCCTTATTTATGTATCTAATTTGTCAGGAATTGCAGTTATTCGCCAGTCATTACCTACCGCACGAATATCTGTTATTGTTAAATTAATTGTCTCTGACATTGTTTGCAAGGCCGGCAAATGAAAAATTCCCTTTGCCGAATCCCCCATTATTTTGGCAGCCATATAGATGACCACTTCGTCTATCAGTTTCGCTTCTAATAAAGCACCATTTAAGATTGAGCCTGCTTCAACCATGAGCTCATTGATTTCACGTTCAGCTAATTGCGTCATTAATTCATCTAGATCAATATGACCATTTTTCTCAGCTAAGATCAGCAGTTCTTCATGTGCAGTCGCTTGTACTTGCTTTGTTGTCGCCTGCAGAACGGGTTCTTTATTATCAAATATCTGTGCATATTTAGGAATGCTTCGTTGTCCTACGATAATACGTAAAGGCTGCCTAATAGCCAGATTATTAGGATACCAATCCCCTTCTGGTCTAACCGTTAAGGCCGGATCATCAGCAAGGATAGTCCCCATACCCGTTAAGATCGCAGAACTTCTCGCGCGTAACTGTTGAACATCTTGCCTAGCATCAGCACCTGTTATCCACTTACTTTCACCGGAGTTCATGGCTGTTCGTCCATCCAAACTCATAGCAATCTTACTACGCACATAAGGTCGGCCTTGACGCATCCGCTTACAAAAACCTATATTGAGTTGTTCGGCTTCAGACTCTAAACAACCAACACTGACATCAATTCCTGCATTTTGTAATTTTTGAATTCCCTGCCCTGAGACTAAAGGATTGGGATCACTCATAGCAATGAAAACACGCTTTATACCGGCATTAATTAGTAAGTCTGCACAGGGAGGAGTTCGGCCAAAATGACTGCATGGTTCTAATGTGACATAACAATCGGCATTGAGAGCAGCATCGCCAGCATCATTAATAGCATTAACTTCAGCATGACCTTCACCCGCGCGTTGATGCCAGCCTTCACCGACAATAACATTATTTTTAACAATAACGCAGCCAACCCGAGGATTTGGAGCAGTAGTAAATAAGCCACGCTTTGCCAATAACAAGGCATGCGCCATATAAGATTCATGCTGAGCCATTATTCTGGTGAACTATGACGTTCCGCACACCGTGGGCAAAGATGGTTGCCATTATCATGCAACCAGCCATTCTCTATGGCAGAATCTAATGCACCTTCAAACCATGCACGTCCATCTGTCACCCTGCGGCCATCAGTATCACCACGTTGTGTACTGCGTGTTTGTTCTATATAACGAATACCTTGTGGATTACACACATCACAAAAAATAATAACTCGAAGCATAGTGCTTAATCCTCACTCAACTGATCAGTTATGTTTTCCATTCGCTCAATTTCTTCGCGGAAGGCATTCACATCTTGGAAACTTCTATAGACAGAAGCAAAGCGAACATACGCCACTTCATCCAATTCTCTTAATGCATCCATCACCCAGTCACCGAGCAGACGACTTTCAACTTCACGTTCGCCTGTAGTAATGAGCTTACGGACAATTCCCTTAACAGCACTATCAACTGCATCAATACTAACAGGTCTTTTCTCTAATGCTTTTAAAAATCCTGAACGTAATTTTTCTTCATTAAATAAAGCCCGAGATTGATCACGTTTAACCAATCTCGGTAATGAAAGTTCTGCTGTTTCGTATGTCGTAAAACGCTCGTTACAATCAACACAGCTACGACGTCGGCGTATTGCATCGCCCTCAGCTGAAAGACGAGAGTCAACGACTTTCGAATCTTCAGCACCACAAAAAGGACAACGCATCTTAATCTACAAATCTACTAAATTTTAAGAGTAAACCGGCAGGCTCTGACACACAGCTAATACTTTAGTTTTCACTTCAGCCATCACTGCTTCATCACCTTTAGCGTCAATCAGGTCACACATCCACGTTGCTAAATCTTTACACTCTTGCTCTTTAAAGCCTCGAGTAGTCACCGCAGGTGTTCCAACACGAATACCCGATGTCACAAATGGAGATTGAGGGTCATTGGGTACAGAGTTTTTATTGATCGTGATATTAGCATTACCTAACCATGCATCAACTTCTTTACCCGTTAAGCCCGCTTCAATAAAGCTGACTAGGAATAAATGATCATCTGTACCTTTAGAGACAACATCATAACCACGCGCCATAAAGACATCAGCCATGACTTGTGCATTTTTAATGACCTGTTGCTGATAAGATTTGAATTCTGGCAACATAGCTTCTTTAAACGCAACCGCTTTAGCTGCAATGACATGCATTAACGGTCCACCTTGGAAGCCAGGGAAGACAGCTGAGTTTAATTTTTTCTCAATTTCAGGGTTGGCTTTAGCTAAGATCAAACCACCACGAGGGCCGCGTAATGTTTTATGTGTTGTTGTCGTTGTCACATCAGCGATTTGTACTGGGTTAGGGTATTCACCAGCAGCAATCAAACCTGCAACATGAGCCATATCGACAAGCAAATACGCACCAATTGCATCAGCAATATCACGGAATCGCTGCCAATCAACAATACGAGAGTAGGCAGAGAAACCTGCTACGACCATTTTAGGTTTATGTTCCTGAGCCAGACGCTCTACTTCATCATAATCAATTTCACCTGTTTCAGCCTTTAAGCCATATGAAACAGAATTATAAATTTTACCTGAAGCACTCACTTTTGAACCATGAGTTAAGTGACCGCCATGAGCTAAACTCATGCCTAAGATTGTATCACCAGCTTGTAGTAGAGCTAGATAAACAGCTGCATTAGCCTGTGAGCCTGAATGAGGCTGAACATTAGCATAATCAGCACCAAATAATTGTTTAGCGCGATCCATCGCTAATTGCTCAGCTATATCAACGTATTCACAGCCACCATAATAACGTTTACCAGGATAACCTTCTGCATACTTATTGGTTAATAACGAGCCTTGAGCTTCCATAACACGTGGGCTTGCATAGTTTTCTGATGCAATTAACTCAATATGATCTTCTTGGCGTTGGTTCTCAGCTTCAATTGCTTGAAACAACTCATCATCAAAACCTGCAATGCTCATATTCTTTTTGTACACGGGCTTCTACCTCTGATTTGTGCTGTAAAAATAAGCGACTATTCTACATCACCGTGTAGTATGCTTCTATGGCTTATCAACACATTGTGGAATTTAACTTATGAACATCGCTCTTATTGGCGCTGGCTTAATGGGACAAGCATTAGGACAGCACCTTCTCACGCAAGGTCAACAATTGACTGTTTTTAATCGTAGTCCAGAAAAAAGTGAACAATTACAAGCTCTAGGCGCATCAATTAGCCTCTCTGCGCAAGATGCATTAGAAAAAAGCGAGTATTGTTTGTTAATGCTTAGTGATGCTGACGCTATTAATACTGTACTTGATAGTATTTCGCCTGATGTATTTAAAGATAAACTTATTATTCAAATGGGCACGATTGCTCCCGAAGAGTCTCGTGATATTGCGAAACGAATTGAGCTCTATCACGGCAGATATATAGAGTGTCCTGTATTAGGCAGCTTACCTGAAGCTCGAACAGGTACTTTAATATTAATGTCTGGTGGCAGTGATAATGACTATAAAGCAGCATTACCACTATTGAACATAATAGGCTCCAACCCTAAACATATCGGTGAGATTGGACAAGGTGCAACCGTTAAACTCGCAATGAATCAATTAATTGCAGGTTTAACGTCAAGTTTTGCATTGAGTCTTGCATTGGTAGAGAAAGAAGGTATTGAAATTGAACAATTTATGTCTATTGTTCGCGAGAGTGCTTTATATGCCCCCACTTTTGATAAAAAACTACAACGCATGGTAGACCAGGACTTTTCTAACCCTAATTTTCCGACTAAACATCTAGCCAAAGACGTACGTTTATTTACTGAAGTAGCCAGTCGTTTAGGCCTCGAAACCTGTGCGCTAGAAGGTATTGGCCAGCTCTTAGCCAATACGCTAGATCAGGGTTTAGCTGATACAGATTATTCAGCAGTCTATGCTGGTGTGACTAAGAAACAATAAACACAAACAAAAACGCCCTCATGATGAGGGCGTTTTAGACTATCGCTTCTGGCTTATTAAACTGAGAATAAATCTCGCTTAACAATAGTCTCATTTCGGTCTGGACCTGTTGAGACAATATCAATTGGTACGCCAGCTAAACTTTCTATTTTATTAATATAGTCTTTAGCATTCGTTGGTAAGTCATCAAAATTAGTGACTCCTAATGTTGTTTCAGACCAACCAGGCATATCAATATACTGTGGTTCACAGCCTTCAAACTCATCTGCACTTAAAGGTAAAACATCCACATCTTGACCATTTTTCTTATAGCCGATGCATAAACGGATTGTTTCTAAACCATCCAGTACATCAAGCTTAGTTAGACATAAACCAGTAATACTATTGATCCAACACGCGCGGTTTAGGGCCACCATATCTAGCCAACCACAGCGACGGCCACGTCCTGTTGTTGCCCCAACTTCATGACCTTTATCTGCTAGATATTGACCAATTTCATTTGCTTGACCGTCACTATCTAATAGCTCTGAAGGGAATGGTCCAGCACCAACACGCGTTGCATATGCTTTGGTAATACCTAATACATAATCAATATGACATGGCCCAACACCTGAACCCGCAGCACAACCACCTGCTGTGGTATTCGACGAGGTAACATAAGGGTATGTACCGTGATCGATGTCTAATAAGGCACCTTGTGCACCTTCAAACATGACGTTATCACCAGCATCAGAGTAGTCTTTCAACATTTGTGGAATATCAGCGATAAGAGGCAATAATGTCGCGCGCATTGCTAAGACTTCATCACGTACTTCTTGAAAGCTAACTGGCTGTGTTTGGTAGTAGTTAATTAGAGAGAAGTTGTGAAACTCTACAACCTCTTCAAGTTTTGTAATAAAACTTTCTACATCCATAAGGTCGCCTAAACGTAGACCTCGACGAGCCACTTTATCTTCATAGGCTGGACCAATTCCGCGTCCTGTTGTCCCAATAGCAGCTTTACCACGGCGGCGTTCGCGGGCTTGGTCTAATGCAATGTGATAAGGCAAGATTAATGGACAAGCAGCACTAATTTTTAAACGCTCACGAACAGGGATCCCACCCTCTTCTAATTCTGCCATTTCTTTTAGTAATGCTTCTGGTGAAAGCACCACACCATTACCTATTAGACACTGAACATGTTCACGTAAAATACCAGAAGGGATAAGGTGTAATACTGTTTTTTTACCATCAATAACTAAGGTATGCCCAGCATTGTGCCCACCTTGAAATCGTACCACTGCTGATACATTATCGGTAAGTAAATCAACTAACTTACCTTTACCTTCATCGCCCCATTGAGAACCGATCACTACGATATTTTTAGCCACGTATTTTGTTCCTGTTTTGCTTACACATCTATAAGCATTTATTTAAATGGATAATAAGTAAATATTATTCCTATATTTAGCTTTTTTGAGTAAATTGATAGATAACTACTTTACCTTGTTTTCTTAATAGTTCTACTTTTGCCTTATCAGCTTCATCATCTGACCAAGGTAAATGAAGTGTATCTTGTTGAGAATTTGTCTTTAATTGTTGAGTAATGAGTGTTTTTAAATCTAAGCTAAACCCTGTTGCAGGTTGAGCATTACCAAAATCTTCCCCAATATCATCATAACGTCCTCCCATAGCAATCGCTTGGGCCGTTCCTGCCTGATAAGCTGCAAAGACCACACCGGTATGATAGTGATAGCCTCGTAACTCAGATAAATCAAAGTTAAGCGTGACATTAGGTAGACGTGTTGTGGTTAATTCTGCAATAGTTTGTAAACTAATCAGTGCTTGTTGCACATCGTCTGGTGCATTTTCGAGGACCTGTTTGGCTTGTTCTAACACCTCAACACCCCCATTCAACTCTGCAAGTGCTAGTAACATTTCAGCGCTGTCAGCAGACAATGGGTAGCTGTTTAATAACTGCTCTATTTCAGGTAAAGCCTTGCGTTGTAAAGCAAGGAACAATTCCTGTTCTTGCTGAGCGTTCAATCCAGCATAATCAGCTAAACCACGATAAATACCTACATGCCCCAGGTCTAACAATAAGTCAGACTCTGAAACGGCACTATTTAACACTTCAACCATTAACTGCAATATTTCCATATCGCTTTCAGGGCCTGAGTGACCGTAGATTTCAGCACCTAACTGGATTGGGTTACGTGATGTGCCTTGTCCTTGTGGACGTGTGTGTAACACATTACCAATATAACAAAGCCTTAAAACGTCATCCCGCTCACGCAAATTATGGGCTGCAATTCGAGCAACTTGGGGTGTCATATCCGCACGAATCCCCATTAGTCGTCCCGACATTTGATCCGTTAATTTAAACGTCTGCAAGTCAAGGGTCTTAGCTGTTCCTGTCAACAATGAGTCTATATATTCAACTAAAGGTGGGAATACTAACTCGTAGCCCCAACTTTGCATCATATCAAGCAATTGTCGACGTAATTGTTCTAATTGTATCGCCTGTTGTGGCATTAATTCATCAATGCCTTCAGGGAGCAACCAACGTTGTTTTAAACTCATTTAATCAATTTACCCAATAAAGTAAAACTACACCAAAAACCATGCTAAAAAGCCCTATTACTCTTAAATTCTTATCTGACATTGTCGCCATTTGAATTAATGCTCGCCGAAATGCCGTTGGGTTCAAAAAAGGCATAATACCTTCTATCACCAGCATCAACGCAGACGCTAACCATAAATTATATAATAGAGTTTCGTTCACCGATCAGCTTAGTTAGATGGCGAATTAAATAGATTGAAGAACTCACCTTTAGGTTCAATCACCAACATATCATTACTAGTGAACACTTTTTTATATGCACTTAATCGACGATAAATAGAATAAAACTCTTCATTCTGCCCATAAGCTTGTGCATAAATATCTGTTGCTTGTGCGTCACCATTACCGCGTAACTCTTCAGCAGTCTTTTGTGCTTGTGCTAGTAAGATTGTACGTTGGCGATCAGCATCTGAACGAATCTTTTCTGCTTCTTCAGCACCTTGTGAACGCAGCTCTTTAGCAACACGTTGGCGTTCTGCTTCCATACGTGTATAGACAGAGCTACTTACTTCTGAAGGTAAATCAATACGTTTAATGCGTACATTTTCAATATTAATACCAAACTCATTAGCAGCTTTGTTGGCACCCGCTAATAATGTTTCGATCATAGTAATGCGATCACCAGAAACAAGCTCATGGATCGTTCGTTTACCAAATTCAGCACGTAAACCATCTTTAACAATTTGAGATAGACGTTGTTTAGCCCGCTCTTCATTACCCGCCATTGACGTGTAATAACTAGAAGCATCTGATATTTTCCACAAGATGAATGCATCAACTTGAACATTTTTCTTTTCACCGGTCAAATAACGAGCTGGTGATTCATCCAAGGTTAATATTCTGCCATCAAAACGACGAACCTCATTAATAAATGGCAGTTTAAAGTGAATTCCTGGCATATAATCAGAACGTTCAATTTGTCCTAAGCGAAGTAATAACACTCGTTCACGTTGGTCAACAAAAAATACTGCTGAGCTGATAGTTATAAATGCTAGTACAGCAACAAAAAATATTAAATTTAATCGTGAAGACATCTTAACGGCCCCCTCTGCTACGTGAATCAGTTACTGCTGGAGCAGAGTTAATCGTTGTATTTGTTGATGGATAAGCTGTCATATTGCTCAAATCAATTCGATTACTTGCTGTTGTTCGTTGACTTCCACCTAATCTGTCAAGTGGTAAGTAAAGCATGGTGTTACTGTCATTATCGACGTCTACTAACACTTTTTGACTGTTACTATAAACAGATTCCATTGTATCTAAATACAAGCGTTCTTTAGTAATAACTGGTGCCTTTTCATACTCTGCCATCACTTGTAAAAAGCGGCTGGTTTCACCCTGTGCTTTTGCGAGAACTTGAGCTTTATAAGCTTCTGCTTCTTGCACTAAACGGAAGGATGCACCACGCGCTCTTGGAACCACATCATTGGCATAGGCTTCCGCTTCATTTTTCTGACGAACCTCATCTTCACGAGCCTTAACAGCATCCGCAAAGGCGGATTGTACTTGTTCTGGTGGTTGAACATCTTGCATATTGACACTAGTCACTTCCAGGCCGGTATTCAAGGTATCTAACATTCCTTGGAGCAACGCTTCAGTATCGGCCACAATAGCACTACGGCCTTCTGTTAACACGAAGTCCATATTAGATTTACCTACTGTTTCACGTACAGCACTTTCCGTCATTTGGCGAAGGGTAAGATCCGCATTACGAACATTGAAAAGGTACAGCGATGCATCCTTAATTTTGTATTGAACAGCAATTTTCAAATCGACAATATTTTCATCTTTAGTCAGCATCAGCGATTCAGAATGAATTGTGCTAGCGGCTCGTGCACCGGTTGAGCGATAACCTATTTCAGCATTTCGAATTTGCTGAACATCAACGATTTCAACCTTTTCAACTGGGTAGGGAATATGCCAATGCGGGCCTGATTCTGTTGTTTCAGTATAAGCACCAAAACGAAGAACAACACCTTTTTCAGCTGGCTCAATTATATAGATGCCAGATGCTAACCAAACAAGGAAGATAATAGCAAAAATCAGACCAAAACCTAGTGTTCCGCCACCATTACTTGAGTCATCATTGTCTGAAGATGACTCAGAGCCACCAAAAAAACTGCCTAGCTTTTTTTGTAGATTACGCAACACATCATCAAGATCTGGCGGACCATCATTACCGCGATCTCCCCATGGATCTTTATCACCCTTTCCAGGTTCATTCCAAGCCATTTAGCTCTCCAACATAATTTTTAAAATTCAAACGTGCCTATTTTACGTGCTTCATAGACGTTAGGGAATAGTTAATATGGTTAAATCAGTCTAAAAAGTGACTTTCGTAACAAGTGAATAAGCATCATACTGGCTTAAGTAGGGATATTAACTATAAATATCTACCTCAATATAGACTGAAGAACAATCTGATATTCTTTTCAAGTGATAATAGCGATTCTATTTAGTCTATTCATTTTCTAAATAATGTTAATCCGCTGCCTCACAAGTCTGCCATCTTCTATAGTCAACCGTTATTTTTTCATTTTGACAATCAATAGTGTCCCGAATTAAAAAAACGACTCTGAAAGCTGTCAAACCACTTAACTGACAGTGCACATACTATTCTATTCAGTACTTTCTGAGTCTAAAGGCTCTTCAGTGTGTATTTGTTGTTCAGGAAAGTATTCTTGTAAGGCTACTCGTAATAAATCTAAGCCTTCACCTGTTTTTGCAGATAACCATACTCTTACAATTCGACCATTTTCATCACGATCTAAACGGGCAGGATGATCTTCTAATTGATCAATTTTATTACAAATAACAAGTTGTGGAACTTCATCAGCACCTATTTTCTCAAGAACATCGTTAACATGGTTCATTAAGTCTTCACGGTTAGCCCCTGCTTCAACTACATGTAACAATAAAGCTGCATCGCGTGTTTCTTCTAGAGTTGAGCCAAATGAATCCACTAAATCATGAGGTAATTGCCTGATAAAACCTACCGTATCAGCCATAACTAATGTTTGCGTATCAATTAATTTCATTCTACGTAGAGTAGGATCTAAGGTCGCAAATAAACGGTTATCAGCATAGACTTCTGCTGATGTTAGTTTATTAAATAAAGTCGACTTACCCATATTGGTGTAGCCCACCAAAGATACAACAGAAACTTCACCGCGCTGACGAGATCGTCGCCCTTGGTCACGTTGAGACTGTACCTTGGACAAGCGTTTTTTAAGTGATTTAATGCGGTGATTTAATAAGCGGCGATCTGTTTCTAATTGTGTTTCACCAGGTCCACGCATACCAATACCACCTTTTTGTCGCTCAAGGTGAGTCCAACCACGTACTAAGCGAGTGGACATATGTTTTAGTTGTGCAAGCTCAACTTGGAGTTTACCCTCATGCGAACGTGCTCGACGAGCAAAAATATCTAAAATCAAACCGGTTCTTCCGATAACTCGGCATTGTAATTTTTCTTCAATATTACGTTCTTGACTAGGCGATAAATCATGATTAAACATCACTAACGCTGCATGGCTGGCTAAAACTGCTTCGCGCACTTCTTCAATCTTACCTGATCCGGCATAAAACTTAGGGTCGGGACGGTGCCGTTTACCATGGATTATAGTCGAAATTTTAGCGCCCGTTGAGTTCACTAACTCGATGAATTCTTGTTCTGACTCATCAAAGTTCTTATCATTAAAGTTCAAGTGAACAAGTACAACAGCTTCTTTTTCTGCTGATTCATCAAATGCCGCATTACCACTGTGGCGATCAAACAATTCCATAATTTCCTCTAGTCTTCACTAAATGTAACATTTCGCTCAGGTACAATCGTTGAAATGGCATGTTTATATACCATCTGATTGACACTACTTTTTAATAAGATAACAAATTGATCAAATGAGTCTATTTGCCCTTGTAGTTTAATTCCATTCATTAAGTAAATCGCAACAGGAACATTCTCACGACGTAATGCATTTAGAAATGGGTCTTGTAATGATTGTGCTTTAGCCATACCTGCTCTCCTAGTGATTTATTCTTTTTATTATTTTTTTGAATAGTGAGATCAGCTGAGTAACTCTGGATATTGCTCAGCTAAAAATAACGTAACTTCATCTATAGGTAAACCTTCACTACTATCAAACCAAATTCCATCATCTTGTGAACGACACCAAGTAATTTGTCGCTTTGCCATTTGTCTGGTTGCAATGATTGCTTTATCGATTAGTGTATCCCTATCATACTCCCCAGACAAATAAGCCCATGCCTGACGGTATCCTACCGCGCGAATTGAGGGCAGATCAGCATGACAGTCGCCACGCTTAACTAAAGCCTCTACTTCTTCAATAAAGCCATTATCGACCATTAATTTATAACGTGTTTCGATTCTCTGATGTAGAACACTTCGCTTAAAAGGGCTTAAAATGATCTTAGCGACACGATAAGATAAGGGGGTAGGCGTAGTTTGGCTTAAGTCTGTTAACGATTTACCGGTAATTTTGAATACTTCCAAAGCACGCTGGATTCGTTGAGGATCATTAATATGAATTCTCGCTGCAGAAACAGGATCAATTTCAGCTAAACGTGCATGCAAGTATTCTAAACCATATTGTGCCAACTCAGTTTCTAACTTATGTCTAATTTTAGGGTCTGCTGCGGGTAAATCAGCTAAACCATACTGTAGAGCTTTAAAGTACAGCATAGTCCCTCCCACCAAAAGTGGGACTTTGCCTCGTTTAGTAATATCAGCCATTAATGCCAAAGCATCATCACGAAAACTCCCAGCGGAATAACTTTCCGTTGGCTCAATAATATTAACTAAATGGTGAGGGAACAGCTCCAAGACACTTGGCTCTGGTTTTGCAGTGCCAATATCCATTTCTCGGTAAACTAGCGCTGAATCAACACTAATTATCTCAACTGGATAGAGTTTAGCAATCTCTAAAGCAAGATCTGTCTTTCCTGCTGCAGTTGGCCCCATAATAAATAAGGCCAACGGTAAATTTGTAGGCTGGATCTCTATACTCAACCCTGTTTCATCGTATCGTAAAATTCAGCATTTGTTTTTGTTGATTTCAAGCGATCCATTAAGAATTCCATCGCTTCAATTGGATCCATAGGAGCCAACAGTTTACGAAGGATCCATAATTTGTGTAAGTCATCAGGCGCAGTTAGAAGATCTTCTTTTCGTGTACCTGAACGTGTGACATTAATTGCAGGGTAAATACGACGCTCAGCCAATTTACGCTCAAGTTGTAATTCCATATTACCCGTACCTTTGAACTCTTCAAAGATAACCTCATCCATACGCGAGCCTGTTTCAACTAAAGCCGTAGCAATAATAGTTAAACTTCCACCCTCTTCAATATTACGAGCAGCACCAAAGAAGCGTTTAGGACGTTGTAATGCATTAGCATCAACACCACCTGATAATACTTTACCCGAAGAAGGTGCAACAGTGTTGTAAGCACGAGCTAAACGAGTAATTGAATCAAGCAGAATAACAACATCACGTTTATGTTCAACCAGACGTTTTGCCTTTTCAATTACCATCTCAGCAACTTGAACGTGTCGTGTTGCTGGTTCATCAAATGTACTAGATACCACTTCACCTTTAACTGAACGCACCATTTCTGTTACTTCTTCAGGGCGCTCATCAATTAACAATACAATCAAGTCACTATCAGGATAATTGGCTGCAATAGACTGCGCAACCATCTGTAAGATCATTGTTTTACCAGATTTCGGTGGCGCAACTATCAATGCACGCTGTCCTTTACCAATAGGTGCGGACAAATCAATTAATCGAGGTGTTAAATCTTCTGTACTGCCATTACCTCTTTCCAAAGTAAAACGTTCATTTGGAAATAAAGGAGTTAAATTTTCAAATGGAACTTTGTGTTTTGATTTATCTGGTTTTTCATAATTAATTTCTTCAACTTTGACTAAAGCAAAATAACGCTCACTGTCTTTTGGTGCTCTAATCTTGCCGGTAATTGTATCACCTGTACGAAGGTGAAAACGGCGGATCTGACTTGGTGATACATAAATATCATCTGGACCAGCTACATATGAAGCTTCAGGTGAACGTAAAAAACCAAATCCATCTTGTAGTAACTCAAGTACACCCGTTGTAAGAATATCATCACCCTGTTTAGCACGTTCTTTAACAATGGCAAAAATTAAGTCTTGTTTACGATTACGAGCTAGACCTTCAAGTTTCATTGATAAAGCGAGGTCCATAAGTTCAGCAGCAGACTGCTTCTTAAGTTCAGTTAGATTCATGTATTACCTAAAATGGAATTTTTTAATATAGAAATTATATAATTATGATGCGTGAAAACGCTTGGATATGTATTAATAATGGGGAGTATTCAGAATGTTGGACTCAATTGTACCAACAAAATATTTATGGGTCTAGATAAATGTACACTTTTTAACGTTGAAATCACTAAAGACCTGTATTTTAACTTACTTAACGAGACGTAAAGACTTAGGTAATTCCTCTATTGGCTTTGCCATCTTCTGGCCCTTTATTAATCACTATAGTCATAAAAGTCATTAAGCATAACGATCTCATAGATGACTCCTCTTCATATCAGTCGATAGGACTGTATAGCACTCTACAATCACCGTGAACTCACGCCATCACGTGTAATAGATAAAGAATAAATAAAGGGGTAAATACATACTCATC
>Ga0105350_10000196_pt1 | contig 40851 bp, 35 predicted proteins | sample EN1Hudsemesocosm_FD_83506 | JGI IMG/M metagenome (GOLD analysis project Ga0105350, IMG submission 83506) | Methane-oxidizing microbial communities from mesocosms in the Hudson Canyon - EN1E Hudson Canyon | ecosystem: Environmental > Aquatic > Marine > Cold seeps | place: Hudson Canyon... | reverse complement strand
TGTACGAGTTATATGGGAAATATAATTTAATGTCATTTCCAGGCGGCAATACTGCCAACCAAATGGGCGGATGGTTCCAAAAAGAAATCAAAACAGTTGAGGATTTGAAAGGTCTGAAAATGCGTATTCCAGGCTTTGCTGGTGAAGTCATTGCTAAGTTGGGTGCAAAGCCTACCAACATTCCACCTGGAGAGTTATACACTGCACTTGAACGCGGCACGATTGATGCACTTGAATGGGTAGGCCCTTCTTTGGATTTACGCATGGGCTTTCACAAAATAGCACCATTTTATTATACCGGCTGGCATGAGCCTGCTGCTGAGCTGCAGTTTTTGGTAAATAAAAAGAAATTTGCTTCATTACCAGAAGACCTACAAGAAATTTTGACCGTTGCGATGAAAGCTTCTGCTTACGATATGTATGCTCAGTCGATTCACGAAAGTGGTAAAAACTGGTCAACGATGAGTACAGAGTACCCAGATATTAAAGTTAAAACCTTCCCGGCTGAAGTAATAAGTGCAATGCAGGAAGCCAATGATGCCTTATTAAAAGAAAATGCAGAAAAAGACCCGTTCGCCGCGAAAGTGTTAAAGTCGCAACATGACTACCTTACTCAGGTAAGACAATGGACTAACATGTCTGATAAAGCGTATCTTGATAGCACTGCAAGATAGCACTAATATCATTAGTCTACCCTGCTTATACCGCTTAGTTGGCATCCGTCAGCTAAGCTACCCCACTAAACTCATTTTACTTGCTGCCTCATGCCCATAATCCTGCTGTTAGATCGCCTCTTTAAACATGTTGCTCAGTTCTGTGGGGCACTGGCAAGTATTGCAATGATCCTACTGCTATTAAATGTGTTTTATGATGTCATCATGCGTTATGCCTTCAACAATGTTTCGATCGGTATGCAGGAGCTAGAATGGCATTTATTCTCATGTGTATTTCTTTTAGGTATTCCTTATGCGATGCAGCGTGACGGACATGTCAGAGTAGATATCTTTTATGATCGGTGGGCTGATGCGACCAAAGCATGGGTCAACATTTTGGGTACCCTGTTATTTCTGTTGCCCTTTATCACTATCGTCACGTATTACAGTATCGGATTTAGCTACGATGCCTATGAAATGGGTGAAGGCAGTGGCGACCCTGGCGGTTTACCCTATCGTTGGATTATCAAAGCACTCATTCCTGTCTCTTTTATTCTAATGGGCATTGCCAGCTTAAGTATGTGTACACAAGCCTTGCGCGTTTTGATCGGAAAAGAACCCTACCCCGCCAAAGTAGAGGAAGCCCTCTCATGAGCGGCATAGTCATGTTTGCAGTTGCATTACTTATGTTAGTTCTGGGCTTTCCGGTAGCATTTACCTTTGCGGGTGTAGCACTCGCTTTTGGCGTTTGGGCTGAGGGATTTGAGCTCTTTGCTTTTATGCCCTATCGCCTGCAAAGCATCATGGAAAATACCATTCTAATGGCGATCCCCTTATTTATATTTATGGGTGTGGTACTTCAAAAAACAAAATTAGCTGAAAAGTTATTGGAAGCCATGGCGCAACTATTTGGTCGCGTAAATGGCGGTGTCGCGATTAGTACGATTCTAGTCGGTTCTTTATTGGCAGCATCAACGGGGGTTGTCGGTGCCAGTGTGGTCGCAATGGGTTTGATCTCACTGCCATGCATGTTGAAATACAATTACGACAAGCAGCTTAGTTGCGGTACCATTTGCGCGTCAGGCACTTTAGGCCAAATCATTCCTCCTTCCATCATTTTAATCATTTTAGGCGATGTGCTAGGTCTACCTGTAGGGGACTTATTTAGGGCGGCTGTGGCACCAGGTGTGTTATTGATTGCTTTATATATTGGCTACATTCTGTTTGTTTCTATCAAAGATCCATCAAAAGCCCCTGCATTACCGCTTTCAGATGAGAATAAATTCATTCAGATCAAAAAAGCCTTAAGTGCGATTATTCCACCACTTGCCCTTATGTTTGTAGTACTCGGTTCAATCTTTACGGGTATTGCAACACCGACAGAAAGCTCAGCTCTGGGGGGCATCGGAGCGATACTGCTTGCCGTCGTTTATGGTCAATTCAAACCGAAGATGCTTTGGGACAGTGCCAAAGAAACCGTGACAGTAACGGCGATGGTATTTGCCATTTTAATTGGCGCGACTGCGTTTTCTATGGCCTTCAGCTATTCTGGTGGTGACATGATATTGGAAGAGTGGTTGTTGAAATTACCCGGTGAAAAATGGGGTTTTTTGATCATGACCATGCTGGTGGTATTGGTACTCGGCTTCTTTATCGATTTCGTTGAAATTTCATTTATTATTATTCCAGTACTCGCCCCTATTGCAGAAACATTGGGTATTAGTATGCTTTGGTTTGCCATTTTAATTGCCATGAACTTACAAACCAGCTTTTTAACACCGCCCTTTGGGTTTAGCTTATTTTATCTCAAAGGTGTGGCGCCCCCCGAAATTCAGACGACTGATATTTACAAAGGCGTCATGCCGTTTATCGCCATTCAAGTTAGTGTGCTGGGTTTATTGTTATTCAAACCTGAATGGTTTGGTTTATAGTTTGTTATTTATCAATGGCTGCATTCTGATTTGCAAATTGTCCAACCAGTTTACCTAACTCTTTCGCCAGTATTTCGATCTTGTTTCCTATTTGATCAATTTCATTTGCAGATTCCATTGATTCAGATGTAATGGATGCTGCCAGAGAGACACTATCATCTATTTGATGGGCCAAGGTGGCTTGCTCTGAAGTGGCATTGGCAATGTCTTGGTTAATACCTGAGATATCCCGACCACTCGAAACTACCAGTTCAAGAGCATGGCCCGCTTCAGTTATTAAGTCCGCACATTCAATAGTCTTAACGTCACTTTGTTGCATCACCTTGACACTCTCTACCGTGCCTTGTTGTAACTTAGCAATAGTTTGAAAAATACGTTCGGTTTCTGATTGAATACGGTGAGATAAGCTGCGTACTTCATCTGCTACAACAGCGAAACCTCGCCCTTTTTCTCCTGCTCTAGCGGCTTCAATGGCTGCATTCAATGCTAATAAATTGGTTTGGTCAGATATATCATTTATTACGGCCAATACGTCTGTCACATTTTGAGATTCTGACTCTAGGATATTCAAGGACTCCACGGTTTTTCTCAATTCACTTTCAACCGATTGAATCGCATGAACAGCGTATTCTGTTGAGTTTTTACCCATAATAGCTTTATCACAAGAAACCGACGCTAAAGAGGTAGCTTGATCCGCCTTGCTCGCATTGGTCTCGATACTTTGAGATATTTTCCCAATAGATTGAGCAATGTTGTGCATTTGTTTATTTTGACTTTCCGATTGCCGTTTACTTTTATTCGATAGTTCCGTTAAGTGCTCACTTTGCTGTATGAGTGCTTGAGAAGTCTCATTGGTATGTTGAATCGTCAGAGAAATCTTAGATACAAACTTGTTAAACCCCGAGGCAAAATAAGCAAGTTCGTTATTTCCCTTTTCTTCCAGGCGATTGTCTAAATTAGCACTACCCTGAGCAATTTCATTCATTTGCTCAGACATCCGATTAATTGGCCTAAAAATAATTCTCGCCAAAAATAATACAAAAACTATCGCAACACCAATAACTATCAAGCTCAACATGGTAAGCGATGCAGTAAGCTTTTCAGACAACGTGGCTAAACTTGAAAAGGCTTCTGAATAGTCAATTTCACTAATAATCGCCCAGTCAAAACCCTCGACGTTAATAGGCGAGTAAACAGAAAGTACCTGGCGACCGTCAAATTGCTCAATGACAGAATATCCTTTCTCTCCTTTAAGTGCATTTTCAGTCGACTTAGTAATAACTTTTTGTAAGCCTATGCCGGTCTTTCTTGTTTTTATTTCAGCAATAGGTTGTGGTGATGATGATGCATGCGCTTCAAGCGTATCGACATACGCTTCAAAATTTTCGACATTTTGCCGGCTCATATTTCTTAAAGTAAAGTCAGGCCCAACAAGGTATGCTTCACCGGATTCACCTAAGCCCACTTGAGACCATTGATGGTTATTGGTCATGACGTCATCAATCGTATCAATAGGTATTTCAACAATTAACACGCCCCGATTTTTTTTAAATTTTACAAATGGTGTAGCGATAAATGCGACAGGGTAGTCATATAAAGGCGCATAAGCACTATAATCTTCAAACACCAGTTCACCCTGCTTTACATTTAAAGCGCCTCTGTAAGCTTTCCCTAAGCCTGAGTTTGAAAATACACCATCCACTAATGATGTGCCTAATTCAAAGCCCTTATTCAGGGAGTAATTAACGCGTCCTTCTGGGCCAACTAGATAAATATCCCCAAAACCTAACTTGTCTGCATATTCCAAAAACGTACGGTGGTAACCACCATGAGCAGAGCTGTAGGAAGAGAATTCATTTTCAGGGCTTTCAAGTTTTCGTTTTTGGCCAATCGGGTTAGGGTTTTTAAAAATGTATTGGTATTGAAGTATCCAGGTATCTTCATCCATATCAGAAAAATAGCGTTCTACAGACGTCCCAACTTTTCCATAACGATTTTTATAATGGTCTAAATACTCTTTTTGATAATAGTCTTTTAGCGCTTGCTTTTGATCTTGGTTCAAACCTGATGAATTTTTTATAAACTCGTAGGTTGCCCAAAAGTGATAGTTTGCGGAGCCGGTATTTTGGTCTTGAGCCATTAACTGAACTTGTTTTCGCATGCCCGATAGATAGGCTTCAATATGGGCTTTTTTTAGCGCCAGGATGGATTCAAGTTTTGATTGCGTAAGCTCGCTAATCGTTTGCGTTGCCATTCCTTTTGCAACGTAATTAGCAATTCCACCCACTAGTAAAATACTCGATAGCACTAAGGCTAAAGAACCAGAAATTAGCTTATGTTTTATCTTCATTAAGAGTCCTGTTAACCGGCCTTTACTCAACAAGCAAGCATTAGCTATGTGCTTATCAGGTAGGGATTAGTCTAGACAAGGCTTGATACTTTTACCAATTTATAACAGCGCAAAGGCTACAGGCAGTGTAAATTTCATACCTTTTACATCTAAGCCGTCTGGAGGACTAGGGGGCGGTGATTTTTGTAGAGCATTTAGTGCTGCTTTATCTAGGCTGACAAAACCCGAACTCTTAGTGATATTTATACCCTCTATTTCGCCTTCAGCATTCAAAAAGAATCCAAGCTCTGAAACCCCTTGATGCTGTTTTTTTTTGGCTTTCCGCGGATATTTCTGATTACTCGCTACCCAATGTTGTAATGCGTTGATATAGGCATTCAACAAAGCATCTTCCAGACGACCTTTAGCCACATCAGCAATATTAAGTTGGCTTGACTGAACGATCTCCAAAGCCTCTAATTCATTTATTAAAGGTTGGGGCTTGGCCGATCTTGATATTTCTGTTTTAGCTTTTATAGGTATTGGTATTTTCGGTTCAACGACCATACTCTCTGAGCTAACCATTTCTGAAGTATCTGAATTAAACGCTTCATGTACCTCAGACTGCGTTTCTTGACTAGGTAATTTATTTTTCGGTTTGTCTAAAGATCGGAGAACAGGCTGGATTACTTCACTAACATCCATAGAAACTTTTTCGGGTGCTCGAAAGCTAACGAGCACCCTCTGTGCACCTGCAACGGGTGAATTATCAGCCCTTAACTCAAAGGTAGTTTGATACAACAGGCTTCCATGCAACATGCATGACAAGCCCACGGTAGCCGCCACTATTTTGTTTTGGTATATCAACATTTATTCCATAAGAAAATTATCAAGCTGCTCAACTTGATTGGTCTCTTGTTTGACCTATTTCTAGACCTATTGCTAGACCTCTTGATAGCCCTCTGACTTTCAGCTTCATGCGAAATCCTAGAATAGAAAATATCAGTGTCAATATCATCAACGTAGCCAAGACTATATCTCTCACAACCCGACCGGTAATCGGCTTTAAAAAGTTCCACTTATGCAGAAATGAAAAAGCGTAAGCTTCATATCGCTGCGTATCAACTAAGCGATCTACTAATACATCACTAACAGGGTCAATAAAAACTCGCCCTACATCCGAATCAAGCACGTGAACTTGCCATACAGGCAAACGCTTATTTCTGAAGTCGTAGTGCACACCAAAGCGTGTAATCAACTCACTTTCAACAACAATATCATCGCCAAGTTTAAAAAGGTGTCGCGTTAGTCTTTCAACTCTACCTTTATCCGAAATTTCTAATTCTTTACCCGTTTTTACATTCAGGTAAAGCGCATTTTTTTCAATAGGAGATCCATCAAAACGCTGTTGGGATGTAATAGTTTCTCCTGGTCGAGCCGCAGGCAATGAAAGCCGATATGCTAATTCGCCACTATCTAACTGAATCAATGAAAGCCCATTTAAGTTGAGGTCCTGATACTGAGATTCCCAATGTGTTTTCTCGAAGGTAGATAACTGACTTAAATCAATTTTTTTGCTAATAGATAAGCCTCGGTAGTTATCTCCTAAGCTCGATTGCAATAGATGATAAAAGCCACTAATAGCGAATGTTAGTAGTGGTAACCACAGTAAATTCGCCGCCAATTTACGGTGCCAATGACGGTCTTGATTTTTTATCTTTCGCTTTTTTAAAAGCAAGACTAATACCGAACCACTGAGCACTAAGCCCAAGACACACAGCAGTAGACAGCTCATTACAATTAAACGTAAACTTTCAATATCGTCTAGCCAGTCCCAAGTATGGATAAACCCAAAAAGTGATTGAATCCGGCTCTTCCAAGTATTATTTATACTGGCAAGTGAATTCGTTTCTGTGAACACAAAAACGTTAAGGCCATCATCAGTATCATAGTTCACCTTATAAACAGGCAGTAAACGGTTTACCCAGGGGTACTCAGAATCAAAGCGGGTCTTTAATTCCACAGAGGCAATTCTAGATTCGGGTAATCCAGAATAATACCCAGCTAACCACTTCGCTTGTTGTAAGTCATAATTCGTCAATTCAATTTTCGAACCCAAATCAAAATAGCGACGACTCATTCCCTTATTATTAGTCACTTGTAGTAAAGGGCCATTTTCTGCAGCGATAACCTTCACTATTTCAGGCTGTTTAATCTCTCGTTCTATCAAGATGGTATTCACCGCTGAGATTTGTTCAGCCTGCACTTTCGTCTGAGGTGGAAAAAAAGCCTCCGCTTTTGGACCCGTCCACACCATTAGAGGGTGCAATAAACCTGAGAAAGCAAATAAACATAATGCCATGCCCGCAAACCAGCCAAGCTTATTGTGCCACTTCACATAGAATTTCGTTTTCATCAGCTTATCCACTCCTTAAAAATTCAGTCGGTAACCGACATAAAATGAGCGAGGTAAGCCTGGTCGATACTCAATGTTATCGCTACCAACTTTAATACGAGTGTAAGTCGAATAGCGCACGTCACCGACATTCATTACGCGTGCATAAAATTCTGTTTGAGCATCATACTGATAATTCAAGCGAAAATTAACAAGGTCATGTCCTTGATATTCATCGGTATTAGTTTCATCGGTGTAATAGTCACCCACTTGCTCATACTCCAGTTCCAGTTGAGCCTTAGGTAAATAGTCCGGTTTATACTGGAAGCTAAGGTTGCCCGTGGTAACAGGCGCCTTGCCAACGTCAAAGCCCGCAAAATCTCGTGTTTCTTTTATCGTAGGTGTGCAGGTAGGTGGGAAACATTTATATACATATTGAAAGGCGTCATACTCGTGCTCGGTGTAGGAAAATGCTAGGTTAAACCCAAGTTCATCGACAATCTTGCCGCCTAAACTTAGCTCAATACCTTTATGTTCAGTTTCACCGGCATTAACCGTTTTTTGGTCTGTGCCATCATAAATATTGACGATATCATCTTCGACTTTCATGACATAAACGGTCAGATCATAGCTTAGCGACTCACTTAACCTGCCTCTTAAACCAAGTTCATAACTATCCGCTTTTACCGGGTCCAACTCGGTAGAGTTAATCGACTGCCCTGCTCTAAAAAGTTGTCCAACCGAAGGTGCTCTGAAAGCATGATGATAATTTACGTAAGTATTATGCTTATTGTTAAGTTGCAAAGTAGCTCCTAGTTTCGGGCTCAACTGGTCAAACTCGATATCTTGATCATCAGGTCGTACAGACGTTGATGTAGTTTTGCCTACTTTATTCTCATAGTTAACTTTAAAATAATCGTAGCGTAAACCAGCATTTAAACGCAGCGCATCGTTAACCTGCCATTCACTATGAACATAAGGTGAAATAGATTGTTGGTCTGCATCATAATCATAGTTTTTCTCGCCATTTTTTTTAAATTCTGAATAAACACCCTCGCCATTGAGGGTAAGTTTCTCAACGTCTGTTTCAATATAGGAGGAAGGTGTATAGTCAAAATCCAAACCTGCGATAAATTGAATACCGCCCGGCATATTAAGGCGATATTTGCTTTGTACACCAAAAGAATCAAACTCGTACTCTCTGACATTAGGGTCATAAGTTACCATCCAACTTGGCATCATTTTCATTTTGTTATGACGATAAAAAGGCGTAATTGAGATCAGTGAATCATTGTCAGGTTCATAAGAAAACTCGGTTGATAGTCTGATGGCAGTGACTTCACGTGCGCCTACGTCTCCATGAAATAAATTTTTAGTGGTTTCATTTTTGTAGTCCTCGGTTTCAAGACTGGACACACCGCTTTGATCAACCTGAGTCACACTGATGATGGTCTTAAAGGAAGTATCATCATTCACATAACCATCCACCCTTAGGGTAGAAGATATGCGTTTATATTCAGCCTCGTCTCGAAACCCTTTTGTATCAGTAATATTCAAATCCAAACGATAGCCGGTATCTTCATCAATAGGCTGCCCACCTGATATCAACAAACGCTTCCAACTATCGGTGCCGACCTCCGGGTTAATCATAAGCTCTGCCTTTTCGGGCGCAGGCTTAGTGATTGAATTTATAATGCCACCAATAGCGTCACTACCGTAAAGAGCAGTGCCTGGCCCTTTAGTTACTTCTAAGCGCTCAGCTTGAGCGACATTCATTTCGTACAATGCATTATGGTTGAAAAAACCTGTTGGCCGTGTTGGTAAACCATCTTCCAAATAAAGATACACACCACCAGTAGTAATGGGTTGACGAATAGCGGTCATGTGCCCTTCTCCACCCAAGTTATTGATATGGACTCCCGCTTGGCGGTTAAGTATTTCAGAAGGGTGAGCAGGGGAAACTGTCTTTATTTCTTGTGCGTCAGCCACGCCAACTGTTGCCGCGAGGTCGTTACTATTTTTAACTTCTCGTGTTGCTGTCACCACTACTTTATTAAGAGCAACACTGTCATCAGCATATAAGGTAGTTACTGGAAAAGACAAAGCACAGAACATCAGCGTAAGTGAAGTAAAGTGATGGTAGTTATTGTTTGTGTTCATTGTAAATGTTGTCCGATATTTTCAAAGATTATTACGCTTTACCTTGTGTATTAACCAACAGGTAAAACGATATTTTAATAACTTAATAGAGGTATACGGAATAGGAGAGGTAAGATTGGTCTATTGTCGCCCTACAACAAACGCCATTGATGACTTATCAATAATAACGCTGTCGTCACTTTAGTAGATCTCAGGCCAAACTTATTCCCTAAGAAAAATTCAAAGGGGGACCGCGTTTTATCGGAAAGAGGTAACTTGGCTGAGATACTAAGAACAGCATTTCAAACCGAATAAATTGGTTAACCTGACTTAGATAATAATCTTTATAGACTTCAATGGCATTGAACACCACAGAGTTGAGAGAAGAGTATGTGCAGAGTTCATCGGCATGTTGACTACTCGATGGTATTTCTTCACTAGACGACATTTCAACAGAATAATTTATTTGTAAACCAGACAGCGGAATTTTTTGTATTCCATTGACGGAACAAATGACAATAAATCGATTACTTTCTGTTAAGTCACCTAGCATATAACCTTTAGGAACTAGTGCTTGAATACTCACTAAAACCAATAAACAGCATGCGATAAAAATTCGCGTTTTTTTCGAATACGAAAATACTGAATTTGGTTGCGTTGAATACATAAGAAACGTCTTTATTTGAAGCGGAGAATTTAGCCATAAGAAATAGGAGTAAGCAATTGTTTATTCAAAAAAGTCTGTAAATATATTGAAAATCATACCTCATTTTTATTTATATGAACTATGCTTAATATGATTTTTTATGGACAATCGTGGATATCATTTTATGAGCGTTATCACCTGCCCACAGTTTTTAGAACTAGACGAAGAAATAATTGCAGACTTTTCAGAATGCTTACATGAAAACGTCGAACAAATAGAAATTTGTATAGGTCTGTTAGACGGAGAACATGATCCAGAGTTAATCAATCGGCTATTCAGGGATGTCCATTCCCTGAAAGGTAATTGCCGAATGGTGTTTTTAGACCCATTAGTAGAAACACTGCATGAAATGGAAGAAATTGTTGCCGATATGCGCCAAAGTTATAAAACTTACCACCCGCTCTATGGTGAGTTTTTTATGGGCGTTATTTTACGCTTGGATGCCATGATTCAAACCCTTCTAAATGAAAAAATTGTCGATTCAGACGCGCAAGATACCATGTTAGAACTTATCGAAGAGATCCGCTTAGCCCCCGTCGGAAAAGACCTAGAAATACTCGATAAAGCCCTGACGACTTTATCTGGTTTTTATCCGCATAAACCCGCTGACTCAGATAATTCGAATAGCACCGAATCTGACCAGGTAGCATCGACATCTGACAAACCTGAAGACAAATCTGACCTCGCATTTTTCAAACAATTAGCCCATCAACTTGATGAACTAGATATATTTCAACCGGGTCGAACACAGACAATATTGAACTTATGCTTAGAAACCAATGTAGGTCTTGGCTCACCCGTTAATGAAGATCAGCTAACTGCCGCTGTCTACCTCCATGATATCGGCATGACGCTTGTGCCAAGTGAAATCCTGCATAAACCTAGTAAATTAAGAGCCGAGGAATTTGCGAAAATTAAGGGACATGTCGCCATGGGCACACAATTATTAGCACGCATTGATGGCTGGGATGAAGCCGCTACAATCGTACAACAACACCATGAAAAACACGACGGTTCCGGCTACCCCTTTGGTTTACAGCAAGATGCGATTCATCCTGGTGCAAAAATTATCGCCCTCGCTGACACATATCATGCAGTAACCAATGAACGTGTTGATCGCAGTTATAAAAAGTCTCTTTTCAGTGCTGTTACTCTGATAAACCAAGAAAGCGGTGTGCAGTTCGACCCTATTTTTGTCGAAGTTTTCAATGAGACCGTTCGTCAGCAATTTATTGCAAACAAAAAATAAAATTAGCTTCAACCCTACTCGATTCTTTTTAGAAAAAAGCAGTTTCTTGCTGAATTCATAATAGATATATTGCGTTACCATTCTTTACTGTTCAACAAATGCACAATTATTGTTTTTCACTTAGACTAAGCTGTTCAAATGTTGAGCACTCATTTTTCCGCTCAGTGTAAGTGAGGAAAGTGTCATGGCGTTTTCAATCAATGCCCCGTCCATTAGTTCAGGATATAGTAGTCAAACTTCTAGCAGTCAATCCTTAGAAAAACTTAGTTCAGGGTCAAGAATCAATCATGCTGGAGATGATGCCGCCGGGCTGGCCATCTCATCTCGTTTAAGTGCCCAGTTAGGCGGTTTTGATGCAGCTACAAGGAATGCCGGTAACGCGATTTCATCTATTCAGGTTGCAGATGGTGCGCTAAACAGCCTGACCAAGAATATTGGTCGCATACAAGAACTAACACTTCAATCAGCTAATGGCAGTCTCAATGATCAGGACCGGCAAGCACTTCAAGCCGAGGCCGAACAACTTGTAGACGAATCTAGCCGAATACTTGAAAAAACAAACTTTAATGGCAAAGAGCTACTTACCTCTGACGAAGATAGTACGGTCCAGTTAGAAAATGCCGGTACAGAAATTACCATCAAAGGCAAAGATTTGGCTGCTGAATTCAAATCACTTGGTTTTGAAGATATCGATATCAGCTCTCAAGCTGGGGCAACTTCAGCACTAAGCGTACTTGATAAAACCTCAGAAGCAGTTTCTAGCCGTGCATCTGAACTTGGTGCAGTCAGCAACAGAATTGAAAGTACAATTGAGAGTATTGCCAGCGATAAAGTAAACACTGCTGAGGCAAAAAGTCGAATCAGTGATGCAGATTTTGCGAAAGTTGCCACAGAACTAGCGGCAAGTTTGATTCGTGAAAAGGCTGATATCGCCGTTCAGGCTCAAGCAAACGGTCAACGAAGTAACGTATTAAGGCTCCTACAGCCTTAATACTTAGTTAGTGCCTATCCAGAATAGTGCCTGAACGAAAATTCATGTCTACTGCGGTTTTTCCCAACCTCGCTACGACCCACTCAGACACTAATGAAATACTATATTTTACAGCGTATAAAATGGTCGTCTATTACAGGTCCAATTAGTAGCTGATTTTGGTAACTTGAAGCGACACTTGAACCCGATATTTGCTCACCGCTATTTAGATATATTGACTCATACGTCATGACCTCTCCTTCCACATTCACACGTATAACTTCTGACGGAGAGTGCTTAGAGGTATCTTTCGCATGCGCCACAAAGTCAAATATCTTCGGGTGGCTACCAATCATGAGATAACCATCATCTGACCACTCTAAATTATCGACGTTAGAGTTTACGTTAATACTATCTTTGAATGCCCAATCAGACATCTTTCCGTTTTGATCAAATCGACTAACAACCCGTTTTGTCGTTTCAGCTACGTACAATGTTTTAAGGTCTTTAGAGAGCGTTAATCCATTTGCATAACGTAAACCATCAATTACGATGCTTCCTGTAGAGCCATCAAAGTAGCTGATGGACGAAAGAGGTAAACCTAAATAATCTTCAAGTACTTCCATGATCCCCAAGCGTGGATAGCCATGGTCGTTTGAAGCAAAAAACTGATCTTGTGCAAAGACAGTAATATCATTGGGTGAAATCAGCTCAGGATAACTTACTCTTCGCCTTAAGCTTAATGAACCGGATGGTAAAATGGTAAAAATACTCACCTCTGACTCGCTAGCATTTTTATGATTAATCACATAAAGTTCGACAGCTCTGCCTTTATCAGCAGAGTCAATATCACTAAATAACAAAGAAATCCCATGTGGATGAAATGCGCCTTCAATATCCATCTTGAGTTTAACGGGTACGCTAGTTGGGTCTTTTAAATCCAGAGTCCAAATTGCGCCATTAGGGTAGTCCTCTTTCGAGCTTTCATAGTCTTTATTCTTATAAGCTGCTGTACCTGCCATATAAGCATGACGGTCTTCAGCCGCAATATAAGCAATGCCACTTGCATGGTCGATACTTAAATCTTCAGCACCAATAACATCATAAGCCACACATTGTTCATAGCCTTTGGTTTGTTCAACAGAACGAAAAATGCCTGCATCGTTGGCTGTTCGGTACCCGTGTATTACTAAAAGGATGCAAACAACAATAAGTAATATTTTTTTCATGCTGACTCTCTGAATATATTTCACTTTTTATCGAGCCTGGAGTTTAGCAAAATTCACCAAAATTATGTCACTTTATAAAATGAATACCTTGATATAGATTCTGCGTATAATGCCCTTTTTAGAATATCTAACAGTACTCTCTTGAGGATCGAATATGCTAAGCGTTAACGAATATTTTGACGGAAAAGTTAAATCCATTGCTTTGAAAACAGCCACTTTGCCCGCTACGGTAGGCGTAATGGAAAGTGGCAGTTACACCTTCGGAACCTCTCAGAAAGAGTATATGTCAGTTATTAGTGGTGAGTTACTAGTCAAGCTACCTGGCTCAGAGGAATTTGTCTCTTTTACAGATGGTCAAATGTTTACCGTTGAAGCAAATCAATCCTTTGATCTAGAAGTAAAAGTAGATACCGCCTATTTTTGCAAATACGAATAGGTCAGAACGTTTTTAGACTCTTTTTAATAGCGATGCAGCATAAAAGATTTAACCTTATTATCTTTTATACGTATTCGCTATTACTCCCTCTATTAGAGATTAAACATTCATAACCTTTCTTGATGAACTAACGCACTTCAGGCATTGTCTTTAATAAAATAACAATAGAACAAACGCCCTGATCGACAAAGTTTACAATAGCTTTTTTAATTGGCATCTCCTTCACGAGATAATCGACAGCCAATAATTTGTTACTACCCGAAAATAAAAAAAGAAACGATTCACATTATGTAAAAGGAAATTACTGGATGAAATTTTCCCCTCTAATTTGTGCTGTAATAGTAAACCTTATATTCATGCTCACAGCTGTTATAGGTCAAGCATCTGATCATCTAGTAGACACGCCAGACAATCTTTCGTCTTCACTGGTTGATATGCCAACCGTTCAGATAAATGCTAAAAAGATTATTTCTGACCTAGTCTATAAAGATAAACTAGCTAACGAATGGTTAGAAGCCGATATATTTTCAACTGAAAAAAAGGTTTATACCGGCAACACAGAGTGGGTGGTCGTCTTTTTCAACAACAAAGCGGACCATAAAACTAAGCAAAAAATTTACGTATTTTTAAGCTTAGAAGGAGAGTATATCGCCGTAAATTTCACCGGAATGTAAGGTATACACTGGGGCTATTTTGATTGACGACTAACAAAATAAGCAGGCTGTTCAACTGAACCTATTAGCTCCCTTCGAATTAAATCCAAAGCAAGCGCTGAAACTATTTTTTGAAAAATAGCACGCCCAGTAGGAAAATAAAATTCTCTAGCGGATATATTACCTTCTCTGCCCCAGGCTAACCAAACAGTACCAACTGGCTTTTCACCTGTCCCGCCATTTGGTCCAGCAACCCCCGATACGGCTACGCCGACATCTGCTCCACTTTTCTTCAAAGCGCCTCCTAACATTTGCCGAACCACGGCTTCACTTACAGCCCCGTCACGATTAATGTCCGCTTCTGACACACCCAGCATGTTAACTTTTATGGTATTTGAATACGTGACGAAACCCGCCTCAAAAACCTTGGACGAGCCACTAATCTCAGTTAATAATGAGGCTATTTTGCCCCCAGTGCATGATTCCGCAAAGGTGACTTTTTGGGCTTTCTTTGACAATAATTCCACCACAACTTGGGCAATCGGCCGAGCATCTTCTGTAACGATATGATCACCTAATAAAGCCTTTATTTTATTTTTCCATAATTCGAGCAAGGCATGATGAGATGCAAGATCTACTTTTAACTTCACCTCAAGCAGCGGTAAAGACGCTCTAAAACCTAGTTCCACTTCGTTAGGCCAATCAGGAAAGGACTCGGTAATTTGTTGCTGTAGATTTGATTCACCGAAGCCAAATATCCGAAACCGCACCCTTTTAGGTTGAATATCACTAGATAGTCGAGCAGATATTTCTGGCAAAATCTGCTCTTTCAACATAATGTCCAGTTCACTGGGCACACCCGGCGTACAGATAATCAAGCAACCGTTAAACAAGGCTTTAAAACCAACGGCGGAGCCAACTGTATTTGCTACGAGTTCAACACATTCAGGCAACAAAGCTTGTTTTTTATTGGCATCACTGAGTTCATAATTCCGTTCGGCACACCATTGATTTAAATGCGCCAATGCACCTTGATGAAACTGCAAGGGCGAATCCAACACAGAGGCAAGTGCTTCAGAGGTCAAATCATCGCTTGTTGGCCCTAAGCCACCATTAACAATCAGAACATCTGCGGTTTGACTAATCCGTTCAATTTCACTTATCAATTGCGCTAGGTCATCTGATACAGTCGCTTTATATGAAACCTGAATGCCTTTGTCCATACACATAGTAGCAATCATTGCTGAGTTACTGTCAACGGTATCCCCCGTCATCAGTTCATTTCCTGTCAGCAATAGTTTCAATCGCATATTTTTCTCCTGACGTTTGTCATCAATTTATAATGGTACTTCGACTAGGACTTTAATTGCTCTGATAATGCAACCGAGCGTTCTTGAGCCGCATTCATAGCTTTCTCAAAAATAGGCACCAAGTCTAAGGATTCAAAGGTATGAATAGCTCTTTCAGTCGTGCCACCGGGTGACATCACATTACGTTTTAATTGCGCTGGTTCTAAACCACTACTCAACACCATTTCAGCTGCACCAGCAACCGTTTGCGCTGCAAGCTTTCTGGCAGTCTCTGCCGGAATGCCTTGTTTGATAGCAGCCGCTTCCATCGCTTCAATCACTAAAAATATGTAGGCCGGACCCGAGCCAGACAAGGCCGTAACAGAGTGCATTTTTTGCTCATCATCAACCCATTCAACCACGCCTATCGCAGAGAAAAGTTTGGCGGTGACTTCTTTTTGCGCTTTACTCACATGCGCATTTGCAAATAAGCCACTGGCACCTTTTAACACTTGAGCTGGCGTATTTGGCATACATCGAATTATCGCTAGCTTATTTTCTAGGCTTTTCCCCAGCCAAGGCTCAATACTACTAAGCTCTAGACCTGCAGCAATTGAGATAATCAAAGGCTGATGAGTTAATGCTGGCGATAAAGCTTCACACACTACTTTTAGCACCTGAGGCTTCACACACAGAATAATAATATTTGCTTGTGCTGCAGCGTGTTGATTATCAGCCTCTGTTTCGATGTTCCATTCTTGTTTCAATTTAGCCAAATTTTGCTCAGAAGGGTCACAGGCGGTAATATTCTTGGCGGGAAATTCTTTTTTACATAAGCCACCAATAATGGCATTGGCCATATTTCCAGCACCAATAAAGCAAATTTTCTGTTTGTTTAAATTCATTATTTTCTCGTTTGTAATATGTTAATTTTTTACCAAAAAAATATTGGATAAAACTTAAAGTGTCGCTATTGACTATGCACGTTGCCCAAATAAGTCAGTGCCTACTCTCACCATGGTTGATCCACCTTCAATCGCTGCTTCAATATCTGATGACATACCCATTGATAGGGTATCAACTGATTCATAGCGAAGTTTCAATTGCGTAAATTGGCTCGACATCAATTGAAAGGATTGTTGTAATTCGAGCTTACTTTGGTGAGCGTTTGGAATACACATTAAACCGCGTAAAACCAAGTTTGGCAGAGAGTCTATCGCTTTAGCCAGTTGATGAACATCTTCCAGGAGTATTCCTGACTTACTTTCCTCGTTATTGATATTAACCTGAATGCAAATGTTCAATGCGCCCAGGTGACTTGGCCTCTGGTCGTTTAATCTTTGGGCTATTTTAAGTCGATCAACCGTTTGAACCCAATCAAAGTGTTCTGCGATTAAGCGCGTCTTATTGGATTGAATAGGCCCTATAAATTGCCAGCTTACCTTGGCATATTCATCGGCGTCTAAGAGTGTTTGAAGTGCTTGTTGTTTCTCCAACGCTTCACTTAAATAGTTCTCTCCTATTTCAAGTAAACCTTCTGATATCGCTTGCTTAACCTCTACAGAGCTTCTTTTCTTTGTCACAGCTAAAAGTTGCACCAACGGCCTGCTTGAATCATCGTTCTTCAAGGATGCGAGCTCTATGGCTTTTTTTATTCTTTTTCTTACGTTCTGAATGTTGTCTGCTATGCTGAACATGATGCGTTTCAATTAGTTAATGGGACTTATTGCTTGAGCCATTTGAGCAAATACTGCTTACATTCTCAAGCTTTATCCTTCAGAGGACAACAATGGATATTACAGAATTACTCGCCTTTTCAGCTAAGCAAGGGGCCTCTGATTTACATCTTTCAGCGGGTTTACCTCCAATGATTCGTGTTGATGGTGACGTTCGGCGTATTAATTTGCCCGCAATGGAACATAAAGAAGTTCATTCACTAATCTATGACATCATGAATGACAAACAGCGCAAAGATTACGAAGAATTTTTAGAAACCGATTTCTCTTTTGAGGTACCTGGCGTTGCTCGATTTAGGGTAAATGCATTTAACCAGAACAGAGGCTCAGGTGCTGTATTCAGAACCATTCCTTCAAAAGTTCTGACCATGGAAGACCTGGGTATGACTCAGGTATTTAAAGACATAGCTGAAATACCTCGTGGTTTGATTTTAGTCACTGGCCCAACCGGTTCGGGCAAGTCAACAACGCTTGCAGCAATCGTCGATTATATCAATGATAATCGTTATGATCACATTCTGACCATTGAAGATCCGATAGAATTTGTTCATGACAGCAAAAAATGCCTCATGAACCAACGAGAAGTGCACCGAGACACGCTGGGTTTTAATGAAGCACTCCGATCAGCACTTCGTGAAGACCCCGATATTATACTCGTCGGCGAGCTTCGTGACCTTGAAACCATAAGACTTGCTCTTACGGCTGCCGAAACAGGCCACTTGGTATTTGGTACCTTGCATACCACCTCAGCGGCAAAAACCATAGACCGTGTTGTTGATGTATTTCCTGCAGAAGAAAAGTCTATGGTTCGTTCCATGCTTTCAGAATCATTACAGGCGGTTATTTCACAGTCTTTATTGAAAAAAACCAATGGCGGACGTGTTGCTGCGCATGAAATTATGATGGGTACACCTGCTATCCGAAATCTGATACGTGAAGACAAAGTGGCGCAAATGTATAGTGCGATTCAAACCGGTGCGTCTGTCGGTATGCAGACCCTTGATCAGTGTTTACAAAATTTATTGAGTAAAGGTTTGATCAGCCGCGATGTGGCAAGGTCTAAAGCGAAGATACCTGAGAATTTCTAGGGTCTTTCCAACAACGCTCAAACGTCTTAAGCATTACTAACGAACATATAGTTTCAAACAGTTTATAGAAAAGGATACAAAAGTGGATTTTGACAAGCTTCTGAAGATTATGGTTGAAAAAGGTGGTTCTGACCTATTCATTACTGTCGGCGTTGCGCCGAGCATCAAAATTCATGGAAAGATCGTACCGGTTACCAAGCAAGCGTTATCCGCTGAACAATGTAGAGAAATTGTATACGACGTCATGACGGAGAAACAACGAGACGAATTCACTGAACATAGTGAATGTAACTTTGCGATTACTGCTAGAGGCATTGGCCGCTTCCGTGTGAGTGCTTTTTACCAACGTAATTTATGCGGTATGGTGTTAAGGCGCATTGAGACCAATATCCCTAGAATTGAAGATCTTGGCTTACCCGAAACCATTAACCAACTTTCGATGACCAAACGTGGTTTAATCATTTTTGTCGGTGCAACTGGCACAGGTAAATCAACCTCTCTGGCATCCATGATCGGGCATCGTAATCGTAACAGTAAAGGTCACATCATATCGATCGAAGACCCGATAGAGTATATCCATCAACATGACAACTGTATTGTCACGCAACGTGAAGTCGGTATTGATACAGAGAGCTTTGAGATTGCGCTTAAAAACACCTTACGACAAGCGCCCGATGTCATTATGATTGGTGAAATTCGAAGTAAAGAGACCATGGATCATGCTGTTACCTTTGCAGAAACCGGCCACCTCTGTTTGGCTACGCTTCACGCAAATAATGCAAACCAAGCGCTTGATAGAGTAATCAACTTTTTTCCTCCGGAACAACAAAACCAAATTTGGATGGACCTTTCCTTAAACCTGAAAGCAATCGTTGCACAGCAGTTAGTCCCAACACCCGATGGTAAAGGACGAAAAGCCGTTATCGAAATTCTGTTAAATACCCCTTTATGTGCCGATTTAATTCGTAAGAAAGAAGTACATAAATTAAAGGAGTTAATGACCAAATCACGTGATATTGGTATGCAGACATTCGACCAAGCACTTTATGATTTATACGCTGCTGGCGAAGTAACTTATGAAGATGCCCTTGCATATGCCGATTCGGCCAATGACTTAAGGCTATTGATTAAACTGGGCTCTGACGCGGCGTCATCAAGCCAATTAAGCTCAACAACTGATCGAATCAGTATGGAAGATGACGGTATTAAATTTCAACCTTAATACCTTATACGGAAGCCTGTTGCATCAATAGCGCTTCCATATCCGATGTGGTCAATGGTTTGGAAACTAAATACCCTTGAATCAGATCACAGCCATATTCACTCAACAATGCCAATTGTTCTTCGTTCTCAACGCCCTCGGCTACCACCAGTAAATCTAGATTCTGACCTAATACAATAATCGCTTTAATAATCGCTTGCTGGGCATTAGAGTCTTCAGCGCCATCCACAAAACTTCGGTCAATTTTCAGGGCATCAATCGGTAATTCTTTGAGGTAACTTAAGGAAGAATAACCTGTACCAAAATCATCAACAGATATTTTTAAGCCAAGTTGCTTTAAATCATTGAGTGTATGTATCGCGCCAATAGAATCTTCCATAATGATGCTTTCGGTCAACTCAAGTTCCAGAAACTCAGCTTGAAGTTGTGTTTTTGTAAGAATTCCTGAAATTAAGGATTTTAGATTATCGTCTCTTAATTGACGCGGTGATAAATTAACTGACAAATTTAATTGTCCCAAGCCTTGCTCTTGCCAGCTTTGTGTTTGCTCACACGCAGTATGCAATACAAAAGTACCCAGCTCTGATATCAGACCGCTTTCTTCCGCTATATTGACAAATTCAGCCGGTGATATCAGCCCTTTTACCGGGTGATTCCATCTAATTAACGCTTCAACTGAGCATATTTTATTCTGAGAGATACTCAGTTTTGGCTGATAGTAAACCTCTAATTGGTCTTGTTGCAGTGCTTTTTTTAACTCTTGCTCCATTTCAAGCCGTTCACGAGAAAACGATTTTAGTGACTCATCAAACAACTGTATTTGATCCCCACCTTGGAATTTCGCCTTCTGAACCGCTAAGGAGGTGTACTTCATCAGCGTTTCAATATCTTGTGTATCATTAGGCACCATAGCAACACCTACCGAACAAGAGATGGCTACTTCTTGCCCCATAATTTCATAATGGCTACCCGTGACACATTCAAATAATCGCTCGGCAAAATCCATCACATTAAATGTTGGACTACACCCCACGACACAAGCAAATTCGTTACCACCCACTCGCGCTAAAATATCCACTTTCTGCACATTTTGAGAAAGTCTATCAGCTATTTCACACAGTAGTTTGTCGGCTGGATCATACCCAAAACTATCATTAAATTGTTTAAACCGGTCTATGTCCAAGGTGACGATTGCAAACGGTGTTTGTTTATCTTTGAATCGTAGCAAGGCTCTATGTAATTGATCTTTGAACTGTACCCGGTTAGCTAATTTGGTCAAATCGTCATAATTAATTAAATAGTTGAGTTTCTCATCAGCTTCTTTTCGAAGCGTTAGATCCGAAACCATACCCGCATAGTATTTAACTTTGTTTCGCTCATCGTGAATTGCATTAATATGCGTCCATTGCGGGTAATAATCACCGTGATGTCTTTTTTCGAGTAACTCGCCTTGCCAACGTCCTTCAGCTCTCACTTCTTTAAAAATTTGTGTATAGACCTGCTCTCGATTAGGGCTGTCATGTATTTCTTGTATTTTTAAGCCGACCAGGAACTCTTGATCAAGGCCGGTAATCACTGCATAGGCGGGATTAACTGTCAAAAAGCATTGATCCTGATCAAGTACAAATACCCCCTCAGAAGTATGATCAATGACCGATTTAGCGAGCCTAACCTGCTCATTTCTAATCACTTCGGATTGAATGTCTCGCCGTGTACCTAAAATCCGCAAAGCTCGCCCGTCACTTCCTAGGTCGACCACTTTCCCGCACTCTTCAATCCACAGCCATTCATTTTGCTCCTGAACGCGATACTGCAATTGATATTCCATTTCTTGCCCTTCCAGGCATTGATTAATGGTGTCACGCACTTCGATATAATCGGCAGGATGTATCACTCGCTTAAGGGTATTGACTAGTTGTTCTGTGCTCTGCTCTTTGTCGCCAAAAATTGTATGAAAGTCTGACTGATAAAACTGAGCGTGCCCGATATCCCAATCAATCAAGCCTAGATGCGATGCATCCATTGCTTGTGTTAAGCGCGTTTGGCTCTTGACCAAAGCGTCACTAATGGTTTTACGAAGTGCAATTTGTTGGCTGAGCTGCGTATTTGCATCCACAAGCTCTCTGGTTTGATCTTTTATTTCGAGTTCAAGATCTACTTCTTTCTGAGCTAATTTTTGCTCAATAGACTTCCTTAGCGCGACCTCTTCAGCCAATGAATGACGCAATTCTTCGATATTTTCAGAATTAGTATCTTTGCGCGTCAAATTTTGAATGAGGTGTTTAATTCGTCCGATGGGCATAGTGAGGCTTTATTTATTATTTAAGTGCACACATTATAACCTTATTTGCCTTAAGAATTTGAAGTTTAACACGCGATAATTTACGGCACTGAATATCCTCTTTAGTGGCTCGCTCAAACTGCTATACTTGTCAGCCCAATTTTAACAGTAAAAAGCGCTCATGGATGTTTCTCATATTCTCGATGGTTTAAATGATGCTCAACGTGAAGCCGTTGCTGCTCCGATGCAAAATCTCTTGGTGCTTGCCGGTGCCGGTAGCGGGAAAACCCGAGTATTAGTTCACCGTATCGCTTGGCTGATAGAAATCGAAAAGCTTTACCCTTCCTCCATTATGGCCGTGACGTTCACGAATAAAGCGGCCAAGGAAATGCGCGGAAGAATAGAGCAACTCCTTGATCTTCCTACACGAAGTATGTGGTTTGGTACTTTTCATGGCATTGCACATCGTTTTCTGCGCGCCCATTCGAAAGATGCAAAACTACCTGAAAACTTTCAAATTCTGGACTCTGATGATCAACTTCGTATTGTCAAAAGGATTATGCGTGAGTTCAATGTAGATGAAACACGGTGGGCACCTAAACAAGTTCAGTCATTTATTAATGGTAAGAAGGATGAAGGTATTCGAGCAGCTTACCTTCCGCCAACTCATTCTCAATATGATCAGATGATGGGACAACTTTACTTGCGCTATGAAGAACAGTGCCAGCAATCTGGGATGGTCGATTTTGGCGAGTTGTTATTACGATCTCATGAAATATGGCTGAACAACCCTGCTCTGTTGGCACATTATCAAGACCGTTTTAACTATATTCTGGTCGATGAGTTTCAAGACACCAATACCGTTCAGTATGCTTGGCTGAGGGTGCTTGCGGGAAATAAAGTGCCGATCATGGTCGTCGGAGATGATGACCAGTCTATTTATGGCTGGCGTGGTGCAAAAATTGAGAACATACAACAGTTTCAGGACGATTTTCATCAACCCTTAAGCGTGAAACTTGAACAAAACTATCGTTCAACCAGCACAATTCTAGGTGCAGCAAACGCCTTAATCTCGAATAACTCTGGTCGTTTAGGCAAAGACTTATGGACCGATGGCAATGAAGGCGAACCAATCGATTTATATGCGGCGTTTAATGAACAGGATGAAGCTAACTATATCGCCGATAGAATAAGTGCTTGGGTAGCTCAAGGTCGCCAACGATCAGATTGTGCCATTCTTTATCGCTCAAATGCCCAATCTAGAGTATTAGAAGAGTTCATGATTCGCCAAGCGATACCTTATCGGATTTATGGTGGCTTGCGTTTTTATGATCGCCAAGAAATACGTAACGCATTAGCTTACTTGCGTCTAGCCTATTATCGACATGACGATGCAGCTTTCGAAAGAGTCGTTAATGTCCCTACCCGTGGCGTGGGTAATAAAACCGTTACTGATTTGCGAGAGCATGCCCGAGAGCAGTCAATTTCGCTTTGGCAAGCCTGTGTTGAACGCTTACAGCTCGGTTTAATCAAAGGTAAAGCGGGTAAAACACTAAATGAGTTTATTGATCTGATTGATGGGTTAAGCGCTGAACAGGATGACTTAAGTCTATTTCAGCTAACCGAACAAGTCATTGAGAAAACGGGACTTAAAGACCACCATGCTAAAGAAAAAGGAGAGAAGGGCCAGGCGCGTATTGAAAACCTAAATGAACTTTTAACAGCTACTCGTGACTACTCTCAAGAGAATGAGCCAGAAGAAGAACTTAGCCCGCTGGCAACTTTCATAGCGCAAGCGGCATTAGATGCAGGAGAACAACAAGCAGAGGAGCATCAAGATTACGTACAAATGATGACTCTTCATTCAGCAAAAGGCCTAGAGTTTCCTTATGTATTATTAGCCGGTATGGAAGAAGGCTTATTTCCTCATCAAATGTCGATGGAAGAACCTGGACGCTTAGAAGAAGAAAGACGCTTATGTTACGTCGGGGTCACCAGAGCCATGGAAAAGCTTGTACTCACTTACGCTGAAACGAGGCGTTTATATGGCCAGGAAAAGTTTAATCCGGTTTCAAGATTCGTTCGCGAAATTCCACCCTCGCTTGTCCAGGAGGTACGAATTAAAAACAGTGTATCTATGCCGGTTTCATATTCTCACTCTACTCCCAGCAACTTTGGTGAGAGTGATATTGAATTCCAGCTAGGACAAATCGTTCGTCATCAAAAATTTGGCGAAGGTACGGTGATGAATTACGAAGGGCAAGGTGCACATGCTCGTATTCAAGTAAATTTTCTTGAAGTTGGTAGCAAGTGGCTAGTCATGTCATATGCAAAACTGGAAGCTATCTGATCCACCCCTTAATAAGACCCGACTAAAAAGCAAACAATTAATTTTAAGCTATGCTTATATTTAGCATTTAAAATAAGGTCTTTATACAGGAATTTTCAGATCATGGCTTCGCCGGAAGAACTACAGTTATTGGAACAGAAAAGTCGGTCCCTTCAGCTTAAGGAAGACGCCCTAAGTCGCACGGCTGAACAGCAGAGTAAAACCGAACAAAGGATTAAAGCCCAACAAGAAAGCGTCGCTGAAAAAGAAAGGGCAAATCAACTTAAAGCTCAAGACTTGATCCAAAGAGAAAGAAAATATAACGAAGAGAACTTACAGCTAAATAAAGAAAGACAGGCCTTACTACAAACCAAAAAAGAAATTCATGAATCTAAGCAGAAGCCAACTCTCTACTTGATCCCTTTCTTATTAGTTGCTTGTGTTGTTGCAGGTTATTTTACCTTTGAACACCTCAATAAAAAACAAGCTCATTTCGATCAAATCACTTACGCATCTAAAAATATCGACAAACTCGCTAACCTGCTCAGCCAATCACAGAATCAAGTGATGGATAAGTCCAGCGCACTACAAAATAAAAAAACCGAGCTGAACAAGACAAAAAATATGTTATCTGATCTTAAGACAACAACAGATCAACTTCAGTCGGAAATTTCCAGCTTAAAGAGTGACAAAAAAACCACCGATTCAGAACATTCAAACCTAACAACATCCGCAGAAATACTCACCTCACAATTAGAAGCGTTAAAAGCGCAATTAGAAGATGAGTATTTAACCATCGACCTGTATGAAGCATTTATAGATTATCAAGAAAAAGATCTTGAAGTATTTAAAGTCGTCATGTCGAAACAACAAGAAATACTTGATCAGAAGGACGCTAACTTAAATGAGCACCTCAGCCAGAATCAAGCACTAGAAAAAGTATTGGCTGAGAAAGAAATAATTTTATCTGAAAAAGATAGAGTACTACTTGAACAAGAATCCAGCTTGGATCGACTAAAAACAAAGTTTTCGACGATCAAAAAAGAATTTGATTCCACGAAAACTGAAGACACTACGTTAAAAGACAAAGCCCCCGCCATTCAGACAATTGAAATAAATGCACAAGAAGCAAGCAAATGATTTGTATCGATTCAAAGTGATTAGAAAGTACACTTGCTACCGGCATACAGATTAAAACTAAGACTGCCTTCGCGAAACACCGATGCCGCACAATCCTATAAACATAGGGATGATAAAGAGTATCACCGTGATCATACGTCGTTGTTTGCTCGTTAGGTCTAATCGCTCTACTCCTAAAGCTTCTTGACCGACGATTTCTTGATAATCCAGTTCTGATAACCAATTGACGATGTTCAACCCCATCTGCGCATTACTATATTGTTTGATGTACGCATTGCTCAGGAAATCAGCATCGGTGAAGACAATTATCCGTGTATCAGATAAGGGTTTGTCTTGTTGTTTATGCTCTCTAGCACTTCCCTTCTCACCTCCCCTTTCACCTAATACTACAAATGAAATAGGTACAGGCCCAGGCCTATCTATACCCTCATCAAAGCGTATTTGTTGAAATCGGTTAGTCTCACCCCAACTATTGTCTTTCGTAGACGTTAAAACAATAGGGACTAATTTAGTGCCTGGCCAACGATTGGCTAATACAGAGATAGAACGAGGACGAACATAAAAGGTATAGTCCAAACCTTCGGTGATCGCTTTGTGAGGTAGATAGTTTTTAGTCGCAGGGCTCCCGACATCAGATTGAATATGATTAGTTAAATCAACCACAATATCGTTTTCAATATGAATACCCCATGGGTTAAGCAGGTTATTTAACGATGGGTTAGAACGCAATTCTTTTTCTGTCAACGTACTACCTGAAGTACCGACAACCGTGTGTTCAATCAGAAATAAAGCATCGCCTCCCTGCTGTAAATAAGTATTGATCAAGGTATTTTCTTGCTCGGTTAATTCATTTCGTGGACCGGCAATAATGAGCACATCGCAGTCTTCTGGAATGGTACTTCCGATTCCCAGCATCAGCGGTTTGCTAATGATATTATTCGTCTCCAGCAAGCTTGAGAAATAACTCAAGCCCTGATTTTTCTCACTGGAAATAGCATATTCATCATGACCGGTAAGAAAATAAACCCGTCGTTTTTCCCGCGTAACACGCACAATGGCATTACTAATTTGTTCTTCGGTTAACGACGCATCGGTGAAATCGATATCTCGGCGCTCACTTCCCGAACGTACGATCAGCTTTCGTTCTTTACCACTAATCATATTGCCAAATTGAGCCGCATAGCCAATTTGCTCTATTGGATCAATAATTTCAGTCGTGATCATTCCCATGGATACACGTTCATATTCATTCAATTGATCAATCAAATATTTAGGCGGTAAGCCTACATAGAATCCGGTGAGTTCTACTTCGACCTTTAAGCTTGCAATATATTCAAGGGTATTTTTTGCAAGCGTATGCTGTTTTCCTTGCGTAACATCCCAACGATAAGGCATTGAGAAAGCAATATAGTTTATCGCAACAGTAAAAATAGCCCCGAGAGTGATCAAACCTGCCAGCACTCCATGGTTTTTCCACCGTTTTACATGAGATTTTACATTATGTCTTTTATGAGTAGATTCATCTCTTCGCTTAAAACTTATACTCAGGGATCTCAGCCCCAATAAAGTAAGTAAAATTGATAAAAAGTCTGCACTTTGCTCAATATAAACTGAAGCGCCGCCCCATGAGATGCACACAAAGCCCAAGACAAATAAAGAGCTTCGTGTCATTGAAACACTCGATTTTCAATACTTAAGCGAGTGAATAAGATGCAAATAAAGATCCCGCTTAAGTAGTACACTAAGTCGCCAACCGTAATAATGCCGACTATGAAATGTTCCAAATGCGTCAAAGTACTCATATATTGAATGAAGGTTTCGGCCGCGCCACTAAAGTATTTAGTAAAGTTAATCAAAAAGTACAGAAAGAACAAAATGACATAAGACATCATCGCTGCAACGATTTGGTTTCGCGTCCATGACGAAGTCATCATGCCAACCGCAATGAAGAATGCTCCTTCAAGCCAAACTCCTATATAGCCACTGACTATTGTCATACGGTCAGGAGAACCAAAAAACTCGATTATTACAAAGTAAATTAGCGTAAGGCTAATCAGCATAGTGAAAAAAACTAAAACGCCGAGATATTTGCCCAGCACAATAGCCATATTCGTGACGGGTGCTGTCATCAGAAATTCCATCGTACCGCTCGCCTTCTCTTCTGAAAAAAGCCGCATAGTCATTATTGGTACTAAAAAAAGAAACATGAATTCCATCACATGAAAAACATCTCGGAGAGACACTTCTCTATTCTGATCAATAATTAGAAAAAAGAACACATTGAAAACACTGATCGACAATACCAGCGTAATGTAGGCAACGGGGGATTTAAAATAACTTAGTAATTCTTTTTTGGCTATGAAGTAGACCTTATCCATGGCCATTCACCCTGTGTGCGTCTATATTATTACTCTCATTATCGATATTTTGGTGACTCTTTTTGTCATTCTCTTGGTCACTGTGATGGTGAATAAAAATATCTTCTAAGTTCATTGGCCTGCTTTGATCGTCACCTCGATTTATATTATGCGATCTCATCAATGAGTCCAAAGATTCATCAATTATAATTTCACCTGATTTAATCATTAATACCCGTTGCGCAATGTGTTCAATTTCAGAAAGGATATGCGTACTGATAATGACTGTTCTTTGGTCTTTTAAGTTTTTAATTAAATTACGGACCTGAAGATTTTGAACCGGATCCAAACCACTTGTCGGTTCATCTAAGATAAGCAGTTTGGGTTCATGAATAATAGCCTGAGCAATGCCCACCCTCTGCTTATAACCTTTCGATAAGGTAGAAATTGTTTTATTCGCCACATCTTCGAGCTGACATTCCGCCATGACGTTTTCAAATTGTCGACGCCTATTTTTTGCAGGAATACCCTTAATTTCTGCTGAAAATTTAAGGTAATCCTTTACAGTCATATTAAGGTAGAGCGGCGGTGTTTCAGGTAAATAACCAATCTTTTGGCGCGTAATTATTGAGTCTTTGGCGACATCATACCCATCAATTAAAACTGTACCCGTAGAAGCGGGCAAAAATGACGTCAATATTCGCATTAATGTGGTTTTACCCGCGCCATTTTTCCCCAAAAAACCAACAATTTCACCCTTGTTAATTTCAAAAGATACGCCTGACAATGCCTGAAAAGCACCAAAGTGTTTAGATATATTTTTTGTTATTATCATATTCTATTAATATTTTTGAGGTTCATTGCTGAAATCATAGACCTTATTTATATCCAACATTCACGTATACATCGATCGTTATCTATTTAAGGCGCTAAGCGCTCAATATTCCATGAAAGTTCATCCTTCTTGGAGTAGAGAAAACGGTCATGCAAACGGTTTTCTCTACCTTGCCAGAACTCAATGTGTGATGGGATAATCCGGTACCCTCCCCAAGAGTTCGGCAAAGGTATGGATCCTTTTTTAAATTTTTCGGTGGCTTCTTTATATTTTTGTTCTAAAAATGAGCGCGATTCAATAATTTCGCTTTGGTCACTACACCAAGCCCCAAGCTGGCTACCTCTAGGTCGGGTGGCGAAATATTTCAAAGAAGCGGCTGTCGAGATTTTTTCACATCGACCTTCAATTTTAACTTGTCGGTTTAGACTTAACCATGGAAACAACATTGCAGCTTGTGGATTTTCTTGAATTTGTTTAGATTTTTTACTGCCGTAATTAGTAAAAAACACGAAGCCTGTTTCATCAAATAACTTTAACAGCACTGTTCTAACAGACGGAAAACCACTTTTATCGGAGGTTGCTAAGCTAAAGGCATTTGGATCTTGAATACCCGCTTTACTTGCTTGTGTAAACCAAATTTCAAATTGCTTGAAAGGGTCCTCAACTAAGGTTTTTCGTTCCAAACCCAAGCTCATATATTCTCTTCGGTAGTCGCTAATATCCATGAAACTCTCTATTTCTTAACAAGACTAATTTAATAGAGAGTTTGCCGACTTACCCGAATCAACACAAGAAGGATTTAATTTCTAGTGCATCTATATGGCGGAGAAGAATCGTTTTTGAAGCCATGCATCAACAGATAATTTTCCCGGCCCAAACATAACTAACACTAACAGCATCGTTCCCCAAAAGTAGTGATCATTTACACCACCAGGGCTTATATCAGGATAGGATATGGCTGCAACGATATTTAGCACAAACAGAGCACCAGCACTAAAACGACCAGCAAGGCCAAGTACCAGTAAAATAGGGAAAAGTATTTCTGCGAAAGTTGAAAGATAGGCCGCAACATTAAACGGTATCAGGGGTACGTTATATTCATACTCAAACAACATGAGAGTGGTATCAAAACTTTTAATTTTCGTTAAGCCGGCTAAAAAGAATATTTTGGCCATATATAAACGAAACAGGGTAATCATCAAGATTTGACTTTTATCCACCCAGCTTGTGAGTAAAAGATAAATAGCGCTTAATTTAGTTAATTGGCTCATTGATCACCTGATGAGTACACCTCATGCTAGGTGCAATATATATTGGAAGGTTGATGAAATTAAAGCGTTACCTGAACGTTTAAAATTAATTAAATACGTTCAGGCAACAAAATCATTTTTGGGTGCTGACTACTTCACTTTACCGTTAACAATTTTTGAACAAGTTCCTTCTGGAACATATACCCACTCTTCTGCTTCGCCGTCTTTCGCTGCTTGTCCTGCACAACTATGCTTGCTGGTACCACAATCATTCATGCCAGCTTTAGCAACACCTTGGCATTTTTCAAAACCAGGCTTACCCGCAAATACATCTGAAGAAGCTGCCATCACACCCATTGTAATCATTCCGATGATAGCTGATTTAGTTACATTTTTAGCATTGCTCATATTACAAATCCTGTTAGTAATTTTAATTGAGAAGCCCAAGCTTTATGTTTGGGATAACCTTAATGACCCGCCACTTTTATAAAAGTTCATTAATAGCTGATATTAATTTTAGATTGATAAGAAAAGGCTGCAACACCTTCTCAATTACCATTCATTAATATCTACTTACCTAGGCAGTATCATGGGAAGGCGCATAAACAGCAATATTTTCATAGCCCAAGCCTTTCAAATGGCTCGCATGCAATTGACTCATGGTGCCCTTGTCACAGTACAGCAGATAAGTATTGGTACTTTCTAGCTGCTCTATTTTTGACATCAATTCATAAAACGCAATTATCTCGATTTTATTATTGGTCAACATCAAGGGTTTCTTTTCACGCTCATCAGGGTGACGAATATCAATAATAATATCGTCTACATTAGGCACAGACACCAGATCAATTTCTGCAGCCGTTTTAATTTTTGTCATCACTTGATCAATTTTAGTGATAATACGATCTTCAATAGCTTTATCTAATACACTGAAGTCAAATTTACTTTCTTCTTCTAGAATTCGCTCTTTTTTAGCACTCGTAGTTGGCTTATCTGAAATAACACCACAATACTCGGGCATATTCTTGGCAAATTCTTCTGTGCCTATTTGGGCTGACAAACGGATAATATCCAGTTTATCCATGGTGATCAGTGGCCTTAAAACCAAGGTTTCAGTGACACTATCAACAACAACCAAATTGGTCAGTGTCTGACTAGACACCTGAGCAACACTGTCACCTTTTACTAAAGCTTGAATACCCATTTCATCAGCTACAGCTGTCGCTGCACGCAGCATCATACGCTTAAGAACGACACCCATTTGAGAGTGGTGGACGCTCGTTAGAATCTCTGCGACGACACCTTCAAAAGGCACGGTGACAAATTTTACCCTGTGAGACACGCCATACTTTTGCCACAAGTATTGAGCAACTTGCTTCACCCCTATTTCATGGGCCGAACCACCTAGATTGAAAAAACAAAAATGTGTTTTAAGCCCGCGTTTCATCGTTAGATAGCTTGATACCGTTGAATCAAAACCGCCTGAAATAAGCGATAAAACGTCATCTAACGTACCGAGTGGATAGCCGCCCAAACCTTCAAAGCGCTGCTCTACAATGTAGAGTTCAGAGTGCCTTAATTCTAGTTTCACTGTCACGTCAGGGTTATGGAGTTCAACACCTTTGGTTTGATTTTGTTGAAGTAAAGCGCCCCCCAGAAAACGCTCTAAATCTGTTGATTTAAAGTTATGTGTACCAACACGTTTAACCCGAACAACAAATGTCTTATCTAAAATACGGTCACCGAGAGTCTTCTGGGTTAGTTCAGCAATTTCATCAAAGCCTTCATTGATATTCTCTATCGTGTATTTCTGTACACGTAAGATATTGGCAATACCGGGTATTCTTTGTAATGTGGCTGCAATTTGTTGTGTTAATTCTTCACTCTCGCCCGTAGGATGAGAGCTTTTTAAGCTAACTTCGATCTTATCCCAGAAGCCCTGAACAGCAATATGTTCGTATTCCCGTTTTAATACTTCACTAATATTTTGGCGTAATTGGCGGACAAAACGCTGACGAACAGGTTTACTCTTAATGGTAATTTCAGGGAATAGCTTAATCACAAATTTCATATATAACTCAATAAACGACAATATTTTGCGCGCCATTTTAACCTGAAATACATATAAATGTTGTACAAATTAAACACTAGCTTAGAAATCCAGGCCTATACTATATAAATATGTTCGAAAGTAAGGAGTTCTATGAGTATTAATGCACGCATCACCCCCAACGGAAGTATGGACATTTTGTCTCGCTTCGAAGTAAATTTACTCAAAGATAAAAATAATACCCACCTACACGAACTGTTTCGTCGATGTGCTTTAGCCGTTTTGAATTGTGGTGTTTTAGAGGACGAGGCTCAAAACCTTCTAGACAGTTATCCAGACTTTGATATCAGTGTCATTCAACAACCTAGAGGGATTAAGCTTGAAATAGTTAATGCGCCCGAAGCGGCATTTGTCGACGGTGAAATGATAGAAGGCATTAAACTACACCTCTTTGCAGTTCTCCGCGACATTATCTATACAGATAGTGTCGAAACCAAAGCACATGATCTAAATTTAAATCGTTCTGAACATATCAGTAACTTCATTTTCCATTTACTGCGTAATGCCAATTTACTCCAAACTGATTCAGAATCTGACCAAGCATCTACTGACATTGTTGTCTGCTGGGGTGGGCACTCTATCAGCAGGTCGGAATATGATTTCACAAAAGAAGTTGGCTATCAACTAGGTTTAAGGCGATTAAATATCTGTACCGGTTGTGGCCCTGGCGCAATGAAAGGCCCCATGAAAGGCGCCACCATTTCTCACGCCAAGCAACGCTTTTCTCAAGGTCGTTATATCGGTGTGACAGAGCCTGGCATTATTGCTGCTGAATCGCCTAATCCTATTGTAAACGAATTAACCATACTGCCAGATATCGAAAAACGGCTTGAAAGTTTTGTCCGCTTGGGCCATGGCATTATCGTCTTTCCAGGTGGCGTAGGTACTGCTGAAGAAATCCTATATATTTTAGGACTTCTACTGCACCCAGATAATGAATCTATGCCGTTCCCGCTTATTTTTGCTGGCTCAAAAGAAAACGAAAGTTACTTTCAAATGATCGACAATTTTATTGGTAAAACGCTCGGCGAAACCGCTCAGAAGCGCTACCAAATCATTATTGATGATTCTGATAAAGTCGCTAAATGTATGAAAGCTGGCTTAGAAGAGGTGAAAGAATATCGCCGTATTCGACGCGATGCATACTACTATAATTGGCTATTAAAGATTGACCCTATCTTCCAAGCCCCTTTCGAACCCACCCATGAAAGTATGTCTGCTTTAGCGTTACATTCAAACCAACCGATCCACAAACTGGCTGCGAATCTCAGACAAGCATTTTCAGGTATTGTGGCTGGAAATGTGAAACATGAAGGCGTTAAACAAATTAAAGAAAAGGGTCCCTTTGAAATAAGTGGCGATTTAAATATTCTTAACCCACTTGAAGATTTACTGCAGGCCTTTGTAAAACAGGGACGAATGAAGCTTCCGGGTGGAACCGACTATGTCCCTAGTTATAAGATTGTTCAATAATAACGGCTATTTATAGATCTAAAGAGAACTGTAATACTCAGCTAAGTTCTCTATTTCAGTATCACTTAAGTTTGCTACCTGGCTTTGCATCACCACCGCCATACCGCCATTTCGCTGTTTAAGTTTGTAGGCTTTCATGGCATTAACCAAATACATTTTATTTTGACCCGCTAGATTAGGGTAGGTCGGAATATTCGATTTTCCTGTCGCGCCATGGCAGCCCATACAGGCACCTGATTTAGCTTTTCCTGCAGCAGCATCCCCTGCCATCAGCTCTGAACTGATAAAAACAGAACTAAGTATCAATACTACTGAACCTATCTTTGAAAACAATTTCCCCATGCCTCAACTCCTATTTCCCATCAGTTATTAAAGTTTAGTTTTCCATCTTAAACTTTGTGCTAGCACCTGCCTAGAGCAACTACCTATTTATACCTACAATTTACCCATTAGTGCTACATTCTAGCTGAGCACAAAATCATTAAATTTGACTAGTTGGAATGCATACAGATAAAATCTGAATAAAATTCATATCTAGTTTTGAGAGATATGCCCTGTTGAGAAAGCGCCTAATCGGTTAGGATTCAGATACTGACTTTTAAATGACTATGAGTAAACACATGATTTCACCGAAAAAAATTATCCCTTTGGTATTTTTAACTTTCTTCAGCATCGTCACCGCACACAGCCAGGCTAAGGAACTTCAACCCTTAACAATGTGCGTATTCGATTTTATTGGCCATGACGGCCCGGTACATAAAAGAATGAAAGAATTTAAACTAGATGCTTTCCGCTGGGGAGTCGATCTATCTTTTAAAGTATATAGCGATGATCGAGTCGCTTCGGAGGAGTTTAAAAACGGGGTTTGCGACATGCTTAACTTACCGGGTATCAGAGCACGTGAATACAACGATTTTACCGGCTCAATTAATGCTGTTGGTGCACTTCCGTCATACAAGCATCTTGGGATGGTGATCAAAACACTCAGCAGTAAAAAAGCCGTCAAACTGATGCGAAAAGGCGATTATGAAATTATTGGCATTACCCCTATCGGTGCTATTTTCCTTTTTGTGAATGATCAAAATATTAAAATACCTGAAGACATGGCCGGCAAGAAAATAACAGTGCTCGATACTGCACCTGAGACCGGTTACCTGGCAGAGCGCATCGGTATGACGCCAGTGTCATCAAGTATCATGAATGCCCTACAAAAATTTAATAACCATGCGGTAGATATCACTGGTGCACCGGCTTTAGCATATGAACCCTTGGAAATGTATAAAGGCCTAGAGCCTGATGGCGGGATTATCAAATGGCCTTCTTTGCAAATAACCATGCAGTTGATTGTACGCTGGAAGCTCATACCAGATGGCTTCGGTCAAAAAACCAGAGAATTAATGGCAAACCAATACCCTATCCACATCAAAGAAATTGAAAAAAGTGAAGCGACCATTCCTGAGAAATATTGGATTGAGATTTCTGACGAGGCTAAAAATAACTGGAATGAAACTTTCCGAGAAAGCCGCATTGCTCTACGTGAACGAAAAGTATACAACGGCAAAGCGTTAACGCTATTCCGAAAGATTCGCTGTAAACTTGACCCGAACTTAGCAGAGTGCACCTCTAAAGATAAAGAATGAATTCATCATCTTTATTAAACAACAAAAATATATAAGAGAGTCTGCATGAATTCTGTTCAAACTTGGCTTCGTCGAGGTTTATCCTTCAGCGTCCTCACTATGTTATTGATTTCTGTCATGGCAGGAACAAGTGAGAATATGAACGCCCAAATGCTAAAGTTAGGGCTCACTATCTGGGATGACTACTTCATTTTGCGCGCTGAGGAACCCCACCCGACCTGCAACCCGAATCCAGATGTTGAACAAAAGATTAATCAATTAGAGCTTGAATTTTCTGCCGATAGCGATGAAATGGACTTAATCGCCGACCACTTTGATCGTGACGCGGCTCGGCTCTCGTTAGTGAAACAACTTAGAGTCTGTGAGAAAAAGCACTTATCGGCTGAAATTTATCAAAATAATATAAGCTATGCCGTAAAAGCGTTTACCGCCGTTGAATCTGTTTTTGCCAACATCAGTATTTTCTCAATTAATCATCAAAAAACCATCCTTATTTTACTACTAATGCTGTGTGGCAGCTTCACGACACTACGTAATGAGCATATAGCGTTCCGAGGTATCCGCTCTCGACTTGACCATGTTATTTCGAATGGTAGTCAATTGCTTGCCAACTCAGCATTAAGCTTTTCAGCTTATAGCTTTTATCAGGGTAATCTTTCTGCTGGCACCAAAGTATCAGAGCCACAATTACTGATTATTCTCATTGTCGGTAGCGGTATGATCGCACTGATTAATCTGTTTTATTTACTCAAGCCCGCAATACATTTAACGACAGAAAAAAATATTCTGTACAGCCTTTTAACCATACCGATTCATACCTGGATGCTATTGATTGCCGCATCCCATTTTTTTATCACAGAAGGGCACCCTCCAGGTTTAACCATTTATTTTACGCAAATATTTCAACTGACGAACTTACACCTAGCCATAGGCTTATATATTTGGGTGGGTATGTTATTGAAAGAAACGTTATTAGGCTCTAAGGTCTTTGACGTCTTCAAACCTTGGAATTTCCCACCTGAAATTCTCGCCTGTATTGCGATCGCTATAATGGCAGTACCGACAGCTTATACAGGGGCTTCGGGTATCATTATTATTGCGATGGGCGCTGTTGTTTATCAAGAGTTACGAAGAGTAGGCACCCGTCGCCAGTTAGCGTTAGCAGTGACAGCCATGACCGGTAGCTCTGGTGTAGTGCTTAGACCTTGTTTATTAGTGGTAGGCATCGCCATTCTGAATAAAGAAGTGCTCAGTGATGATTTATTCTATTGGGGAGCCAGAGTATTCATGCTAACGCTTGCCGTGTTCTTTTTCTTTGCCATGTTAACCAAAAAATCCCCCCTTGAAATCACACCTTTTAAAGAGGCTATTTTACCTTCGTTATCACGCCTAAAACCTTTGCTGCCTTATCTATTAATTTTACTGGGAGCGATGTTTATTTATGCAAACCTTCTAAACGCTTATCTTGATGAGTTTTCGGCCCCTATTATTCTCCCCGTTATTATCATTGCCTTTATTATTTACGAACGTCGGTTTAGTAAAGATTTTGTTGAGCGAAATAAACTTGCTGGCGCCAGCCCGACTATTTCTGGCGCATTTAGTTCAGCGATCAATCTGACCTCGGTTCAAATTGGCGCACTGATCATGCTGATGGCATGTTCATTTACCATAGGGGGAATGTTAGAACGAACAGGTGGAGAGTTTGCTATACCCGAAGCTTTTAGCTCTGTGTACTTGGCTATGGCTTTTCTCATCATGTTTCTGGTGTTTATTGGTATGGTGATGGATCCTTTCGGTGCGCTGATATTAGTGTCTTTTTTGATCGCGCCAATAGCCTATGAACATGGCATAGAACCTATCCATTTTTGGATGACGTGTTTAGTCGCCTTTGAGTTAGGTTATCTTAGCCCACCGGTTTCCTTAAACCATCTTCTAACACGGCAAGTAATAGGAAATGAAGAAGTCGACCTGGCGTTACAAGAAGGCGATACTTTTTACTATCGCCACGAACGAATTCTATTACCCCTTCTAGTCATGTCTACCACCTTGTTGATCGTCGCTTTTGGACCGCTAATAATAAAATAGAGCCCATGGGGAATTGTGTCATGGCTAGGATCAGAATCACTTACTTTCAAGCATTACTTGAATATCGCCCTGTTTTTCAAAGCTTAGCGTAAGGGGATATCGTTCGCCCTTTTTAAGTAATTGCTTTAAGCCTATTACCATAAAGTGATAGCCCTGAGGAGACAGTGCTATCGGTTGCCCCTGCTCAATATCTATGCTGCTGACATGGTCCATAGAAACAATTCCTTGTTCCGCTTTGGATTGATGTATCTCTACTCGACTAGCGATAGGGCTGAAAGCGCCCATCAATTTATCTTTTTCGTTACTAGAAATATCCATATATGCGGCAGTTGTTTTTACTGAAGGCGGTAACAAACGTAGCCATGCATTCGTTACGTTTATCTCAGCAAACGCCATCGTTGACAAAGAAATAGAGAGGCTTGCCAATACTAATTTTTTATTAAACGTCATCACCTAACCTGTATAAATTGTTATTTTTTGGAGCCTAAACCCAAGACTGTATATTTTCTTCGATTATGGTTTCAAGCATGTCTATATGCTGAGGACCAGCATTCAGGGCGGGAATATAGTCATAGCGTTCCCCTCCCGCTTCAAGAAAATAATCCCTGTTTTCAATGCCTATTTCTTCGATCGTTTCCAAACAATCAGCTGGAAAACCCGGACAAACAACCTGCACATATTTTACACCGTCTTTTGCCAGCATTTTCAAACTCTGTTCCGTATAAGGTTTAAGCCATTCCGCTTTTCCAAGTCTGGATTGAAACGTCATCAAATACTCATTTTCGTCCAACCCTAAAGACGCAATTAATAGTGCTGTGGTATTTTTGCAGTGATTATAATAGGGGTCACCTTTTTCATGGGTATATCGAGGTAAGCCATGAAAAGAGAGTATCAGCTTTTCGGCCTTGCCCTGTTTATGCCAATGCAGCCTTATACTGTCAGCAAGCGCCTTAATGTAGTTTGAATGCGCATGATAATCGGCAATAAACCTGAAATGAGGCAAGCTCCGACGAGTGGTATAGTCTGCTGCGATGGCATCAAAAGTGGCGCCCGTTGTTGCACTGGCATATTGTGGATATAGCGGTAGCACCACAAGCTTATTAACCTGTTGATCTGACATCTGCTGCAATTTTGATTTAATAGAGGGCTCGCCATATCGCATCGCAAAATCAACATGAATTTTCTCACCCCACTTCTCTTTCAACTTTATTTTAAGCGCTTCGGCTTGATCCTGAGTATGAAACTTTAAGGGTGACCCTCGTTCGGTCCAGACTGCTTGATAACTTTTCGATGATCTACTTGGCCTAGTTCTCAAAACTATGAAATTCAGAATCAAAAGCCAAATTAACCTTGGAATCTCTACCACTCTAGGGTCAGATAAAAATTCAGCCAAATACTTTCTTACTGCTGATGTTGAAGGTGCATTAGGCGTGCCTAAATTGACCAGCAATACGCCAATTTTATCCGCATTCTGAGATTGTAATTCTTTATTATTTTTAAACTTCATATATTCAGCGCCATCACCCTAAATTAGTGTACATCTCATCCAAACTTATCTGTTCAAGAACGCCCATGCCATTCCCAAATACTCATGCCAAGCTCTTTCTACTCTATAAAGACTATTCGCACCAGGTACAATAGCCTGCCAACCACTATCTCGCTGTGGGATTGATATATACTCAGTCGGGGATGGAATAATATCAACCCCATATGTTTCTGTATTGAGCTGATTAAATAACGACATAGAACGAGGCATATGTGTTGCCGACGTCACTAATGCTAAGCGCCGGTTTTCTTCACTTTTTGTCAGTAGATAATTCATCCAGAATAGCGATTCTTCAGCAGTATCTTTCACATCTTCTGCCAGCACAATATCGTCAAACGGAACCCCCATAGAGACCGCTACTTTCTGCATTGCTAGAGCATTTGATATTTCGTCTAGCGCTTTATAACCCGACAAAAGTAGCTTAGCACCAGGGTTAGCATTATATATGTTAATGCCCTCAAACAAGCGCATTAAAGCAACAGTCGATAAGAGTGAGCTTAGTGGTTTGCGCTCATCACTACTATGCCCGCTCCCCAATACCAGAACAAAAGAAACCACTTGCTGTTGATATTTTGGGTAGTGCGTTTCCAAAGGTGAAGAGATAGCGCGTGATATTGGCGACAAACTCAATAAATAAATACCGAGCAGAACGAAAGTAGTTATACAGGCTGCTATTTTTTTTCGCGAAGTTAGATAAAAAAGAACAGCTAGCATAAGCGCAATAAATGCCATAGGCATGGGCATTAACACCGCACTTATTATTTTCTTAACAATAAAAGGGTCCATATGCTATGACGAAATCACTTCAAAATCGGCTAAGATATACGGTTCGCCATTTTGATCAACCACTTTGACCTGCCATTGACCTAACATTTGTCGATTAATAAATTTACTTGAAAAAGATTTTTGGTGACTAACATTAACGGGTATACGTACTCTCGCTTGACGTTTGCCATTCAAGTACCATTCATGGAAAAGAATTCGCCCCTTAATATCGCTCATTTCAGTAAACAGTATTACCTTAATAATGCCGTCTTGTGGCATCACCACACTGTGATTGAGTATCTTTCCAGGTTCATCATTTATAATACTCAAGCTGAGATTAGCACGTGTAATCGCACTGTTCACAATTAACACCGATGCAGGTTTCATCTGACTACTTGCCACCGTTTGAACTATCGAAGATGATGTCGTTTCCGCTAGCTTTACAGCCTCGATTTTCTCTTTCTCTAACGCTTTAGACTTCGTTTGAGCCCTGGTGGTTTCGGGCGTTGACTCATTAACTACGTTCAACTTGTCAGTTAATGGCTGCGATGTTGACTTGAGCTCCACTTGGATTGACTCAACTTGAATAGGCTCGATTTGATCTGACGTCAACAGAGGCACTTTACTTGTACCTTGTTCTTGCGTATTAACCTCACTAAGTGAGTTTTTTTCACTCGCATTCGTCACTAGCGCCGACTCACTAAGAACTTCGTCGCTTGAAGAAAACATTAGATACCCTAAAATAAAAATTACTAAGAGTATTGCCAATATGGCTGCGATTATACGGCCCCAGCGGAACTCGCTCTTTTCATAACGACTATAATCATCAGATTGTTGAGGTAATGGGTTAAGGTTTAATGTGTTCTTTGTTGGCATCTTAGAGTCCTGCTCCCGATTGAACCAGCATCAGGTCTAAATCATAATAACCTTTTCGTCTGGCTATCCGTAAGGCGGTATCTCCAGATTTGTCGGTAAAATTAACATCGGCCCCGGCTGCAATAAATAACTGAGTAAT
>Ga0105350_10000194_pt1 | contig 41072 bp, 16 predicted proteins | sample EN1Hudsemesocosm_FD_83506 | JGI IMG/M metagenome (GOLD analysis project Ga0105350, IMG submission 83506) | Methane-oxidizing microbial communities from mesocosms in the Hudson Canyon - EN1E Hudson Canyon | ecosystem: Environmental > Aquatic > Marine > Cold seeps | place: Hudson Canyon... | reverse complement strand
CAGAATATTCCAGTATGAAGTTCGGGATGTTTTTTATCGGGGAGTATCTCGGTGTATTCTTAATCTCTGCGATGATTGTGACCTTATTCTTTGGCGGATGGCACGGGCCCATTCTGCCACCTATTGTATGGTTCTTACTAAAAACCAGCTTCTTCGTCCTATTCTTCATTTTATTGCGCGCTGCTACTCCTCGACCACGTTACGATCAACTAATGTCTTTTGGTTGGAAGTTTATGCTGCCGCTGTCACTGATTAACTTACTTATTACGGGCGCCATTACCTTGGCTATGGGGGCAAGTTAAAACATGAAAAGTCAAATCAAGACACTGTTACAAGTTTTAAAGCATACCTTCACTTCACCGGATACGGTTCAATATCCTGAAGAGAAACCGTATCTCGCTCCACGTTATCGGGGCCGTATTGTATTAACCCGAGACCCGGATGGAGAAGAACGCTGTGTTGCCTGTAATTTATGTGCCACCGCCTGCCCGGTTGATTGCATCTCTCTTCAAAAAACAGAATTAGACGATGGCCGCTGGGTAGCAGAAACTTTCGACATTAACTTTTCGCGCTGCATTATGTGCGGTTTTTGTGAAGAAGCCTGCCCGACGCACGCCATCCAACTTACACCCGATGTGGAGATGGGCGAGTATGATCGTCAAAACCTGCTCTATCGTAAAGAACATCTACTAATTAATGGCACAGGAAAATACCACGATTACAGTTTCTATCAGGTCAGTGGTAAAGCTATTGATGGTAAGGCTAAGGGCGAAGCCGACAACGAGCTTCCTCCCATAGATATCAGGAGCCTATTGCCATGACTGAAGAACTGACACTGCTGTTTTCATCGATACCCAATGTTCTGTTTGTGATTGCCTCTGCAGTCGCCTTGATTTCAGCGATGCTCACCGTCACCCGGCATAATGCCGTACACGCCTTGCTGTATTTGGTCATCACCATGATGGCCATATCTTTAATTTTCTTCTTGCTGGGGGCCTCTTTTGCCGCTGCCCTGCAAATCATTGTTTATGCTGGCGCCATCATGGTGTTATTCGTATTTGTGACCATGATGCTGCACCAAGGCGAGTCCACCATCATTCAGGAAAAACAATTATACCAACCCAGTAAGTCGCTTGGGGCTGCGGTACTCTGCGTCATTCTATTGGCTGAAACATTATTTTTACTCAGCCCTTTAACGGGTGAAGAACCCATAAATCTTTCTATAGCAGACACAGCGGCTAACGTCTCTGGCAATATTGGCGCACGAGAAATAGGCCTCACGCTTTTCGGGCCCTATTTACTCTTAGTCGAAATATCTGCACTACTGTTGCTGACCGCCTTAATTGGTGCCTTTCATCTTGGCCGTCGCCATCAGGAGAGCGAATTATGATCCCACAAGAATTTGTTCTATTTTTCAGCTTAGCGTTATTTTGCATTGGTGTATTTGGTGTATTGGTAAGACGTAACTTACTGTTTATATTGATCTCGATTGAAATAATGTTGAATGCGGTTGCTGTGCTGTTTGTTGCGGCTTCTCACTATCATAATAGTGGTGATGGCCAAATTATGTACTTGTTGATATTGACATTGGCGGCCTCAGAAGTCGCCGTTGGCTTGGGTTTACTAATACAAATGTATCGACGCACCCATACCCTCGATGTTGACCGTCTTTCAAGCATGAAGGGCTAGGAGAAGATCATGGATCATCAAACGCTAACCAAGCTTTTACTGGCCGTACCACTACTGCCACTATTTAGTGCCACCTTGTTGATACTCGCTCCGTTATTTTCTATCAAACTACCTAAGCAACTGGTTGCATTGCTCGCTGTTGGTTCAATGGCTACGGCGGCTTTATGTACCGCTTTTTTACACCAAGGCCTTGGCGATCTAACTGAACCGGTCATCCAACATGTTTACGGCACCTGGATGCAAGTCGGTTCGTTTTCGGTCGCTTTCGGCTTTCATCTCGATGCACTTTCCTTGGTGATGATCTCCATAATTACCGGTGTCGGTACTCTGATTCATTTGTATTCCGTCGGTTTTATGGATCAAGATAAAGATTTTCAACGCTACTTTGCGTATCTAAATCTTTTCGTCGCTGCCATGTTGATTCTAGTTTTGGCCGATAACCTATTACTACTCTTTCTGGGCTGGGAAGGTGTGGGTCTATGTAGTTATCTACTCATTGGCTTTTGGCACAGTGAGACCAATAATAACCAGGCCGCTAACAAAGCCTTTTTGATGACGCGCATCGGTGACACTGGCATGGCGATCGGCATGTTTCTGTTGGTATATCAATTCGGTACTTTGGACATTCAACAAATTCAAATTTCCGCAGCCGAGTTATGGCCACTTAGCAATTCATCAGCACCTTATGCATTTGATATGGTAACCATATGTTGCTTGCTCTTGTTGGCGGGTGCAGTCGGTAAATCGGGACAACTCCCCTTACAATCATGGCTTCCTGATGCAATGGCTGGCCCGACGCCAGTCAGTGCATTAATTCATGCCGCTACCATGGTCACAGCAGGTGTTTACCTTATTGCACGTTGTCATGCCTTGTTTGAATTATCACCATTGGCGATGCAATGTGTCGCCGCCATAGGTGCCATCACATTATTTATCGCAGCCAGTGCAGCATTAGTTCAGAGCGATGTAAAACGTATCTTGGCTTACTCTACAATAAGTCAAATCGGTTACATGTTTCTAGCGCTAGGTGCAGGGGCGTATTCTGCTGCCGTATTCCATTTAATGACCCATGCCTTTTTTAAGGCTCTGCTCTTCCTGTCAGCTGGCGCATTAATATATTGCATGCACCATGAACATAATATCTTCCGTATGGGTGGTCTGCGTAAAAAATTGCCATTAGTGTGGGGGTGTTTCCTGGTCGGCTGTGCCGCCTTGGCCTCCTTACCCTTAATGTCAGGATTCTTTAGTAAGGAGCTAATTCTGGAAAAACTGCTCGATAACCATATGTATGGCTATTGGGTCGTGGCGATCGCAGGTGCTTTTCTAACCGCTTTTTACAGCTTTCGCCTCTTGTTCGTTATTTTTGAAGGTGAAACGAAAAAAGAACCCGATATGCAGCCCACTAAAACCATGATAGTGCCACTTTCCGTTTTAGCATTATTGGCTATTTTTGGCGGCATACAACCCCAAGGTTTAGTGGCTTTATTCCAACCGACTGCAGGCCAAGAACATAATATTGGCATTATCGCCTTTACCATAGCAGTGCCTATATGTGCGGTTCTTTTCTCCTTTATTCAATTTAAAAGAGGGGTATTCGGAAGAGAACTCAAATCGGTTACCTTAATGAGAGTCCGTGACTTTCTATACAGTGGCTGGGCTTTTGATTGGTTTTACCAAAAGTTTTTTGTTAAGCCGTTTGTTACCTTAGCTGAGAGCAACAAAAACGACATAATTGATCAGGCCTCAATAGCATTAATTAATTTTAGCCGTTTATTAAACAAGCTCTTTTCAAGACTACAAACGGGAAGTTTAAGGTGGTATAGCGGCAGCTTAGTACTTTTCAGTGTGGCAGCGCTGGGATTTTTAATCATCACATAATCTGTTTTGACAGGAAAAAAACATGATACTAACAAGCTTAATTTTGATTCTATTAGTCGGCGGCATTGTCGCATGGGCCAGTGAATCTTTTAGCCAAAATGCCCCCAAATGGGTAGCGGCATTAAGCCTTATTATTGCAGTGTACCCTTTACACTTTGCATTCATCCAATTAGCTGAAAATAACACGCAAACCTGGCTGATTAATGAAATATCTGCTTGGATTCCACGTTTCAATATCACCTTTCATTTCGCGATCGATGGTTTGAGTTTACTGCTAATTCTATTAACACTTTCAATGGGACTGATTGCGGTCATGTCTGCCTGGAAAGAGATTCAGTATCGCACCGGTTTTTTCTACTTTAATTTACTCTGGTCTTTAGCCGGTGTCATTGGCGTTTTCTGCGCATTAGATTTATTTTTATTCTTTGTCTTATGGGAAGTAATGCTGGTTCCAATGTACCTTCTCGTCGCTATTTGGGGATATGAAAACAGGCGTTATGCCGCCATGAAGTTTTTTATCTTCACTCAGGCGGGGGGGCTGTTGATGTTACTGAGCATCTGTACTTTGGCACTATTGCATTATCAGCAAAGTGGTGTGTTGACCTTTGACTATATCGATCTATTACAACACCAGTTAAACCCAACGGCCGCATTATGGGTAATGCTTGGATTTTTTATCGCCTTCATTATTAAGCTGCCTATTGTACCGTTTCATAATTGGCTACCAGATGCCCACACCCAAGCACCAACGGCAGTGAGTGTCATTTTAGCCGCGGTATTACTTAAAACAGGAGGCTACGGGTTAATCCGATTTGTACTGCCGTTATTTCCTGACGCATCTATGAGCATTGCGCCGATGGTGATGGGTTTAGCCGGTATCACGGTTATCTATGGTGCGGTTATGGCTTATGCTCAACAAGATTTGAAACGCCTGATTGCCTATACCAGCATTAGCCATATGGGTTTTGTGCTGCTTGGCTGCTACGCGATGACTCAGCAAGCATGGCAAGGTGCGGTGATGCAAATGTTAGCCCATGGTGTCAGTGCAGCAGCATTATTTGCACTTGTCGGGGCGATTCAATACAGATATCACACCCGCGACTTAAATGAGCTAGGCGGGCTCTGGCAAGTCCTTCCAAAATTAAGCGCCGTTGGCTTATTCTTTGTAATTGCATCGTTAGGCATGCCAGGTTTAGGTAACTTTGTGGCCGAGTTTTTAATCCTAGTGGGCAGCTTTGCGACTTACCCCATTTTTACCATCATCGCCTCGAGCGGCTTAATCCTAGCAGCAGTGTATTCTTTGGCCATCGCGCAAAAAACATTTTTTGGCCCACTGAAGTTGGATAGCGCAGTAGACCTTGATCGGCGGGAAGTCTTAATGATGCTCAGTATGGCTATATTACTAATCGGTATGGGGCTTCACCCGCAACCTCTGATTGATCTTGCACAGCAAACACTTAATCAGTTTCCAATCGGAGTCACAAGTAAATGAATGGTCTTCTGTCTAACGAATTAGGGCAAGCTAACGAATTGGGACAGGTGTTACTTCCTTGGATAATCCTCGCCTGTACCGCACTGATATTAATGCTTACCACGGCTTTCAAACGTAATCATTTTCACGTTAGCGTGTTAACTTCATTGGGTTTGTTGCTGGCCTTTGTGGTACAAATCAATCAAATTGGTGGCCTGAACTACAAAGACTCACTGCTAGTTTTTGATGGCACTACGGGCTTGCTTTCTGCCCTGCTGATTTTTGTTTCACTCTTACTTAGCCTGCTAATTTACCCTTGGCTAAACAGCTTACAAGACCCCAAAGAAGAATATTATATGTTGTTCCTACTTGCGACAGTGGGCGCGTTAGTTGTCTGTGCGAGTAATCACTTTGCTAGTTTCTTTTTAGGGCTTGAATTGCTAAGCCTATCTCTCGTCCCCATGGTAGCTTATGTCGATAGAGACCCTAAAGCCCTTGAAGCTGGCATTAAATACCTAGTACTCTCAGCAGTCGCTTCAGCATTTATGTTAATGGCCATTGCGATCATTTATTTTTATACCGGCACGCTTTCAATTGAAGAGATAATACAACAGCCTCCCTTTGCTTCGAACGCGACTAACCCAGTGAGCAGCAATATCATTTATAGTCTTGCTATTGTCATGCTCTTAGTCGGCGTTGCCTTTAAGTTGTCATTAGCGCCCTGTCACTTGTGGGTAGCAGATCTGCTTGAAGGCTCACCTTTACCAACGGCTGCTTTATTAGCGACAATATCAAAAGCGGCTATTTTCGTTGTGTTAATACGCTTATTTACCTTGGGTGAATGGCACCTCCAAAGCGATATTATTTTAATTCTCTCTGTGGTTGCTGCTGCATCGATGGTCATCGGTAACTTTTTAGCACTCTTACAAAACAACCTACTGCGCTTATTAGCATTTTCATCAATTGCACACTTCGGCTACATTTTACTCGCACTACTTTCGATTAAACCAAACAACCCTTTGTCATCGGCAACGACTTTATCTCATGAAGCGGCTATCTATTATCTTTTTGCCTATTTAGTCACGGTCGTAGGAACCTTTGCGATATTGATGGTCATATCTAACCAAGCACTTGAGCAACAAACAGATGCCAGCCCCTTCACCATCTCTCGTTTAAAAGGACTATATTGGAAAAAACCAGCCACAGCATTTGTGCTAACACTACTATTTTTGTCACTTGCAGGCATACCTCTGACGATAGGATTTATTGGCAAATTTTACATCACACTATCGGCCGTGAACGCACAAATGTGGGGCCTGTTAGGCGCATTAATAGTCAGTAGCATTGCAGGGCTTTATTACTATTTACGTATCATTATGATGATGGCGGAAAAAAACTTAGACGCACAAGCTTCGAGTCCAAAAATACAAGAGGTACACCCCTCTATACTAAACCAATTAATCTTGGCGTTAGTGGCTTTGCTTGTGTTAGGAATAGGCGTTTTCCCAGGGGAATTAGCTAGTATCATTGAAACCGCTATCTAATATTCAACCCAAATAGTGTCTCAGCATCTCTTTCATTATCTATAAAGTAATGTCAGCACTATATTTATTTATGCTGGTGGCTTTATAATGGCGCGCTTAACTGCTTTGCTTTGGATATTTCAATGAACGATGACGTCAATTTCAAGAACAACCCTTTGCACGGGGTGGTTTTAAAAACGCTGCTGAATGAAATGGTAGATTACTACGGTTTTGATATTCTTGATGCCTACTTAAATATCAATTGTTTTAAAACCAACCCTAGTATTGAGTCGAGTATTAAGTTCTTAAAAAAGACAGATTGGGCACGTGAGAAGGTTGAAGGGTTCTATCTCTATGACTATAAAAATCTGCCTAGAGCTTCTGCTGCACAGTTTGAACTGTCGCCCAGAGACCGAGTTATACCAGAAGGGCAAGTACCGGGAGAACCCGCAACATTAAGTCTGGAAGATGCACAGCGATTGCACGAAAAACGCGCAAGAAAAGCCGCTGAGCGCAAAAGAGATACCAGCCAACGCCCCGAAAAAAGAACAGCACCTAAGCGCGACAGCTATGCTAAGAAACGAGATGAAGTTAATGGCCCTAAAGATGTTAGCAAATCAGATAAAACGCCTAACCCACAGTCTGAAGGCGTTATCGATCCTTGGGCTAAATGGCGCTAGTTAGTTCTAGATAATATGGTTTTAACTAGACCCGCGATAGATATATTCGGGTCTTTATATTCGGGCCTATAAATTCTGACATAGCGCTCTTTTTTTAATAACCGCGTTTTGATCGTTGCGTTACCTTCCAAGTTTGCACTAAAAGTAGCAACATCAATAAATCAAACAATGACAACGCCCCCCCGCCACCTGATGAAGATTTTTTGGGGATACTGACGTCTAATTTAACAGAATGCTCAACTGAGTAGCTCGGTGATCCATTATCGGTAACCATTAAGGAGACGATGTTTTCACCTTCCGGCAAAGTATCTGCTTCTATTTCCAAGCTCTCGCTTGCAATACCTTCTTCATCAATTATTTCACCGTTTAACATCCAGCTGTAACTATGAAGGTCCTTTGGATTTAGGTCAGAGACAATGGCTGAAATGGTGACCATACCCGAGTCTGAGCTAATGTTTGCTGTTTCTTTTTTACCTTGCTTGACCATAAATTCAAATTCAGGAGGCTGATTTAACTCAACAATAGTCACTACATGTTGAATAGTTTCTATTAGACCCGCGTGAGCAATCTGATACTCACCATTGTTCTCAACCAGTTCTATAATAACTGTTTCATCATCTTCACCGGTTAAACCATCGCTATCATCCACCGTAAACTCAAAGAATCCACTATTTTCCAACTCATTATCTACACTAATAACAATGGCACCCGTAACGGCATCATGATCTTCCAGATACGTTGCTGAACTCAAATCACTAATGCGATAAGGAACAATAACCGGGTAATAAGGAGCATCCCCATTAAGAGATACTCTTACCGTTACGAGTTTACCCTCACCCATCACTTGGGAATCAGTTTCAAACGTCACGAGTGGAATAACATCAACCACTTGTTGAACAATACTTTCATTACCTGATGAATCCTGTGCACGCCACTCAACTACGTGATGTCCAGAAACAAAAATATTTGTACTGTTTGTAATCGTAAGAACAATACCGTCTACAAGGTCTTCTGCTATCGGACTACCTAAATTAACCCTTGTTTCCACTCCTGTTGAAAGGATTGAAATATCGGCTGGCGCAATAAGCATTGGTGGAAAGTTATCTCGAGTATTATCTGTGTCTTCACTATCAATAAGACCATCATTATCAAAATCGTCTAAGGAGCGATCAAGCTCTAAGCCAGAGCTCTCTTGGCAATTAACCTCACAGTTTTGATTCCATGCGTCTGGAAAAGTATCATGATCACCATCGGTCGATGCTGCAATATTCAAAGGGTATGCATCGATAGAATCATTTATGCTATCACCATCCGAGTCACTATTGAGAGGGTCTGTTCCATAGGCGTTGACTTCTTCACCGTCACTTAGACCATCGCTATCTGAGTCAGATGATAAAGGATTAGTGCCATACTCGTTCACTTCGGCTGCATCTAATAAATCATCGCCATCACTATCAGGATTATTTGGAAGGGTATTTAAGAGGTACTCTTGCAAATTATTTAGGCCGTCACTGTCTAAGTCAGTAACCCCGTCTAAGGGGTCTTCATGATTCAAGCCAAAAGCAATTTCCCAGTCATCATCCATGCCATCCAAATCAGTATCAACAATGGGTAAGTAACCACAATTTACGCCAACTGCTTGGAAAGCAATATCAACTTCAATCGAGTTATAAGCCAAATCATGCGCTGCCTCTAGAACACCACAAGCACCAGTATCAAATGTCTCGCGTGGCTCCCAGTAATTCATGTTGGCGTGAGCGAATACTTCAAACGCTTTTTGAACAGTCCAGTTCGGTGTCATCGACAATAAGTAGAAAGCTCTGTTATAAATACCACTACTGTAATGTACATCAATTCCACCGTAGTAATCCTCAGCATGTCCAATTGAAACGCCATCACGGGTCGGGTCTTCAAAATACCTTAGGCCATCTTCATTCTTCACAACATCACCACCAGCAAACCAGTCGGCAGAACCTCTCCAATAGTATTCAGCAGCTTCTCCTGAAATATCGGAAAATGCTTCGTTTATGCCACCAGATTCATCGCTGTATATTAAATCGGAGTTTTGCTCAGTAAAACCATGAGAAACTTCATGCGCAGCGACATTGATATCAATTAAGGGAAAAAATTTGTCAGCACCATCGCCAAAGGTCATGGAACTTCCATCCCAAAATGCACCTTCATACTGCGTACCATAATGCACACGCATGACCAACTGGAACGTTAATGGCGCAATGCCTAACCAATTTTGATACATGTTAAAGACGACAGAGCCAAAATAGTGTGCATCGTTTAAAGGTGAGAAGGCACCATTAATTTCCTTAACGGTATTGCGGGGGCATTCATAACTAAAAGCTGTCGAACCCGAATAATCATGATTCAGATTGACTGTCTTTACATTTTCATTATCCATCGTGCACGTAGACCCTGACTGTTGAACATCCAGGAAACCATAGTCATGTCCAAATTCATATAAGCCAGTTTTACTATTTCCTCCTGGTCCAGTTCCTACCTCAAGGTGCATAAGCCCTTCCCATTGTTTAAGGATTGCACCACTCTCAGCATCGATGATAAAAAATGGCCTAGTAGGACCTAGAGCGGAAGAGGATGCAGGCTGATTTCTAGCTGAAGAATTGCTTGGATAACTTACAGGCTCCGCAAAATAATTAACAACATAAGCCTTTTTAGGGCTTAGGTCATTTAGTAGAAATATCACCAACTCACTTTCGGTATTTCGGGTTTTCCAATGACTCGTGTTATGCCCTTTATGAGCCATGGCAATAGCGATAGGGTCTAAAATCGGTTGGCTAAACATAGTAGTTGTCGTAGTTGCGACACGACTTTGGTCTAAGCCCTTTATGGTATGCCCTGTTGAACGAAGATTACCTTTTGCATCTTCATGCAGGGTAATTTTCTCTCCCCAAATGGGAATATTCATATAGTACTGGCGGTAGCGAGTATGGGTATTTCCCAGCTTGTCAGAACGTTGTGTTTTTTCACGCAATACGTTATTGACGCTTAAACCCAATGCCTGCCTTAGTGTGTCAGTTCTAGGAGCCATCGACGTGGAGGCACGAGAAGAGGAGGTATGAGTTAATGAAGAAGGAAGTACTACCGCGCGCGTATTTTCTCTTTCCACCGACCAAGATAACGATGAGCCAAAACTGACCATACATATTAATATGCTCAGTACATAATACATTGACTTAAACAATTTAATTTCTCACTCTTCTACAACGAATAAAACTAGCTAATTGAGTCTCCTATATTTTTCTGCACACAAAGCGTGGCCCTTAAAAAGCGCTAACGATTATGTAATTAATATTTTTCAGACAGGAGTATTTATTAGTCAGCGATTATAACAAATTCTCTTACCTGCCTGAGGTGTATTCCTATAGTTTTGAACTGGGTCACGTAGATTAAGAACTAATGTGTGCATTCACACAAACTCATTAATAATAAAAGGCAAGTACCAGAGAACAGCCTACTTTTCCAGAAGATGCTTAAACTTACGAGTATTCCTGACTATCAACCATTCTGTGATTTTTCGCTTCCAGCCTTTCCGCTTCCAACTGGCATAATTATCTTCACTGCCCTTACTTAAACGGGAGCTATGGATATACTCTCGGGTGCTATAAAATTTTCGAAATACCATTATCAATGGGTGCCATTTATCTGGATCAATATAGTCCTTTTCTGCATCCACCAGTATTGATTCCTTGGCATGCACTTTCACTATTTCAAGTTCGATAGCAGCGCAGGGAGTCGGCATTTTGCCGCTATTTTCACCAAAGGCACGAATCGAGCAAACCTGAGTTTCTAAATGAACCGGGTATTCCTTCACTCTAGGCGGCTTAACAGATATTGAGTCGAGTGGAGTTAACCCTGCTCGTTGAAATTTATTTTTCTCATGCACATAACCCCAAGATTTTTTATGCAGCGGCAGTTTTTTACTACCTGTCGTTTTGGCGATACGGTCTACCGATTCCACTTGATCATCTGACACCAAATTCAACACGCATTCCCCGGTTCGTTTTAAGTTTTCGACCGTTTTGGAGGATGCATCCAAACCAATCATACAACTCCAACTTAACCAGAAAACCGAAGAACTTGGCGCGAGATTAACACTGCCATCTTCATTAAGGGTGGAGATCATAACGACGGGGGTACCGAAATATAAAATGGCCGGTTCTATTACCTTATGCATGCTTACTTACCTTTACAGTTTGACGAAGTAAAAGTATGTATGAATGTTTAAGGTGAGCCGACCCGAATCTTGCTGAGTTTTAAGAATTCTCATAACAACCAATTCGGGTTTTGATGAGACAAAGTGAGAGATAATCACGTACCGTTCTCAATTTTTTATATTAAGAATAAGGGGTATCGCTTTAAAACAGGGCTAAAATAATCGCATCATTATGACTCCATACTGAAAGTACTTTCCACCAGCATATAATTTTCAAGAGGAACATACTGACGCGTCAATATTGAATAGTGAGCTTTCGCAATTTCGGACTTAACTGCAAGAGATACGGTAAACTCATGTCCAACTTTCATCTGCCAAAACTTCCAGTCCTGAGGCTCATCTTGCCGTTGTTTTTCAAACAAAATGGATACTTTATTTGAGCTTGAAAATGTAAACGAGAAGCTTTTCAATGGAATATACAAGCCCATACCACAAGCTTTTATGTAAGCTTCCTTGAACGTCCAATAATCAAAGAATCGTTCTCTAAAATCAACCGGGTTGATTTGTTTGAGTTGTCTGTACTCGCTTTCTGAAAAAGAGTATTCTGCTAACTCATCGCTAGATATCTTTCTTTTATAACTTTCAACATCTACACCGACCTCGTGACTATGAGATACCGCAAGTACAATCATTTTATTCGTATGAGAAATATTAAATTTTAAAGCGAAAGGAAGCATGTCCGGTCGAATTTCTGGTTTCCCATATTCATTCGCAATAAACTCCCAACCCTCCGGGTTAATTTGGTTTATATATTTTGATAAAACTGTACGGACCAATGCCCGAGTAATAGCATACTGCTTTCGGTCTTTTTGAAAAACAAAACGATCATGTCGTGCAACTTCCTCCGGATTCAGCAACTTCATATAATCTTTTATCAAATTGTCATCTTGTATTTTCTCAGTAAATACAAACCAGAGGTGTACCTCATTAGGTGCTATTTCTATAGTGGGCCCGTTCCCTAACATTCGTAAATACAGCGCAATTTTTTAAAAGACAGATGCTCTTCACTAGGGTAGCCAAAGGCATTATTAAAATATCGCACACCGTCAATCATAATATCTTGGTTAACATGGCTGTGCCCATATACATGAAAACTTGATGATAGCTCCCTCACTTGTTCATCAATCAGACTGCTACCTAGCACAGGATAAAGGTATTGCATTGATAAGGGGATAAATGAAGGCATCACATCAATTCGAGGCAAAAAATGAGAGAATGTAATAATCGTTTCATTTTTTGACTGAAGCACCGCTTCGTTGAGCGCTAAAAAGTGCTGCGTGATACCTGCCGGTTCAATTTCACTACCCCACTCACATGATCTAAAATCCATCCACGTTTGCAATAACTGATCAGTAGGCTGACCAAATGAAAAATCATACCAAGATAATAAGGGTATAATCGACAGCGTGTCATAATGAGCTGAATTCATTGAAATACCGCAATTTAATGCGAGTTCGCTGACTCGATCAAATTTGTCAAACGACGTCAGTTTTTCCTCATCCCGTCTCGTCCACAGGTCATGATTACCAGGTACAAAAAGCACTTGCTTGAACCGCCTTTCAAGCTGTTCAAAACACAAGGTAAGAATAGACAAACGGTCAGAGATATCTCCAGCCAGAATCAACACATCCTGCAGGTAATCTGTCTGAGACAACCCGCGCAACCAAGATTGATTTTGTTCGTAATCTAGGTGTAAATCCGATATTGCAAATACTCGCATCTGTTTATTATTATTCCAAATATTTTATTAGAAATATGAAGTTTAGTTAGTCAGCATCTCTTCGGAAGCTCTAATCTTTTCCAATACAGCGTTGACCGCCTCGGTATGACCCTGAACTTCGTAAGCGGTTTTTAAATGTTGTAATATGGGTACCGCATCTTCGAACTTCTTTTCCTTGATAAAGATCTCCGATTGAAGGTTTTTAACCGCTAAATCTAAGGGGTCATTACCCTCGTTATATTCAATACCATTCAATAGAGTCTGTGCTTTTTCTAATTGCTGATAGTGTATTCGTCTCGCAACTGTTTCCAATATTAATTGATCTTTCAATGACGACATATTTCTATCAAATGGAGGTAAAGTTAACATCTGATCTTCAGAATTTAAGGCTTGTTCATACTCACCTAGTTGATAATAACAATTTGCTAAAGATTTAGAACTTTGAATAAAATTCGACCATGATTCTTTAAGTTGGAACAGGGAGATAGCTCGTTGGTTTACCCGTCTGCAGGCATGCCAGCTGCTTGTTTTAGAATAAAATGACTCAAGATAGTGGATAACTGTAAATAGCAACGGAATGTTGTCGCTCTGCTCCTCTTCCAGCCATAACAACCAGACATTGGCATTCTCTTCATACTCAATAGTTTCATTTGGTTTATTCAGCCCTTCAGTCACCAAGTTGAGCCATGACATCACCTTTAGGGTAGCCCCCTGTCTATCCTCTCCCGAAAGCAGTGAATTCGGGGTCAGCCATTCGCTACGACCGATAACATTCTCCGCCCAATCAGCACACTCATTTGCTAAATTCTCTTGTTTCATCAATGAAAATAAAGCAGTTTTAGCCGGTAAAAAAACATCTAATTCTTGAGCAAACCAAACTGTTTCTAAATGTCTGGCCCAGACACCTCTGTTCATCAAAAAGTTCTGTTTAATCGGTGAGCCCTCTTGAGATTGTAAGTGAGGTACCAGAGTCGCCACTGCAACACACAACACTTTACTCAACATTAAAGAAATCTTAACTGCAGAAGAGTTATACATGGGATCTTGTTGACGATAGCTGTATACGAAGGACTTGAATCGAGACGAAACGACTCTACCGTGAGGGTATTGTTGTAAAAAACCGGCTTCGTCATAATATTTTATCGCCTCAGTAAATGAGATCGTATTTGTCCTGCTTAAATCGGACGAAAGGAATGCAACTAACTCTTTCACTGGATTGCTTTCTATTTTCTTATTCGCCACGACATCAATCATTTCTAGCAATACTTCAGGTATATCAATCAAAACCATAAACAACTTTTGATATGTTTCGGGTATTTTTTCCCATTGCCACCTGAAGAATAATTCGATCACTTTATCACCCTCTAAGGTATCCAATACATCAGCTAGTTCACTCGCAAAATTTTCTTGCGGTTGCCTCGCTAACATCGGCGTGATTTTTTCCATTAAAAAAGGGTTGCCCTTTAATTTCTGGACAAGTGTTAACAAGTTTTTATTTATAGGAATATCCTGTGAACTGCATTTTTTCGTTAATAATGCTAAATGATGCTGTTGCTCTGACTGAGAGGGCACACCGACTGGAAACTTACGAGATACAGAAATTAAACACTCATCTTCTTGCCCACAGGCGATCACTTTATGACCTTGCTTATGTAATTCAGTGATAAATGCCAGTAACGTTTCTTTATCTTTTTTCTTAACATCGGATGTAGTACTTGTATCTAAATTATCAAAAAGAAAAACACTCGGAGTTGTCGCCATTAAATCAAGAGACAAAATCGGCTTTATCATCTGCAATACATCTTCTTTGGCATAGAATCCAGTGGAAAAATCAAAATAAAACCCAAATTTGGAGTCCCCAATACAAGTAAGATAAAACGCTGCTTGATGCCCTAAACTCGTTTTCCCGCTACCCTCTCCTCCACTAATATAAATTAACGATTCATAATGTAGTCCCGACAAAATTTTTGGTAATTGACGATCGCTCGTTAATACAAGCTTAGGTGGCAGATAAGAGTCTTTAAAACCAAATAATCTTTGCCTAATATCATTGTAGTTTTCTGACTCATATAGCTCAGTAAATACCTGTGGTTGCGAAAAAAATGTATTTGAGGAGCCACGATAAAATACCGGAAGAGACCAAAACTGAAATGGTTTACTCTCATTTGAAAAATCATTATTTATCATTTCAGACTGTACAGATTTTCTGGCCTCAACAATCGCTTGACCTAGCTCGAACCCAGCCGCTATATAGCGGAATATAGCGGTAAAGCATCGCGAACTTATCTCAGGTAAACATTCAGAATTCACCCCCATCACATTGCCAACCCCCTCATTCAAAGCAACATGAGAAACAGCGGCCAAACCAATATCCGCATCAACAACACTGCCATCGTCCATATTTATGTAACCCTGGGAATCAATACTCAACAATGCCACTGAGTGTTGATTCAAGGTTTGAGAAAGACTTTTAACCGATAGTTGATTAAACTTTTCTTTTAGCCCTTCTAACAACAAATATGGCTGACCATTTTCCAGCTTAATAGGACCATCAAAGTGAATAATATGGATAGGGTAATCTAGCTCAGCCAAACGCGTTAGAATGCCAGTCCAATCCATTCCGGCACAGATTTCGTAACGAATAGCCCCTTCACTTCCTAGTAAATTAACAAAATTTTGTAAGCTTTGACTACTAGGAGGCTCTACCTTATTAAAGTTCGGACGAGAAACAATATGTAATATTGTCAATGGCGACTCTTTTGAAAGTTCAAAGTTTAATTCAGCATCTACATTTTTAAGCACGTCTAAACTGAACTGTCTCGAAAAATTTTTACACACTGTAGACAATACAAAAGAAGCTTCTGGAAGTATTAACATTTCCCACTGTTCGCTGAAGAAAATAATTCTTGAAGATTCGATACTGACAGAGAGGTGTTCGTATCCAACATCTTCGATAATATCTTTGACTCTCAATAATTGATGATTTTCTCCAAGTAATTGATCTCCCATATAACGTCCAAGCGATAATATTTTCTCAGAGATTCGACGGTCATCTGTACCGTTTTCACAGTTATATAAATAATCGGTAAAATACCAGCTAAGGTCTTTTTTAAAATGAGTGGATAATGGAGAGGGATAATATTCAGCATCAAAACGAATCAGTTCTTCGTTATGCTGAAACACTACTTCTACTAACGAATCATTATTATTCTGATCTGGTTTATCCATTATTCTCAACAACATGCTATGTAACCATTAAAAACGATAAAAATTAAACGCCTACTATCGATAGACGATATAAAATACGGTAAATAGACCTTAAGAAATATTCAAGGTAATTGTCAGCTGTTTTCAACAGCTTCGTCGCCATAACATGAATATTTCAACAAATAAATTTAGTACCTTAACTGCAGCCTAATTCACAGCAAGTTCACCGAGGACAACCATTAGGCAGCCCTGTTGATTTTGAATAAATATTTTATTTCAATATAATTTCATCATCAATGATCAGCGCATCTAGTCCGGTTGTATAGAACACAGCAACCGCATCTTCAACAGAATGAATAATGGGTTTTCCCATAACGTTAAAACTAGTGTTTAACACGATTGGAACCCCTGTTATGTCATAGAATGCTTTGATCAAGGCGTAATATCGTTCATTCCATTCCTTCCTGACGGACTGTAACCGACCCGTTGAGTTCTCATGTACCACACCGGGAATGCGTTCAATCACACTGTCTTTAAACCGTAAAGTTCTCTCCATATAAGGCGTTACTTGGTAATTCTCAAAATACTCTGGACCAAACTCGTCTAAAATTGAAGGAGCGAATGGTCGAAACTCTTCACGAAATTTTATTCTCGAGTTAATTTTATCTTTCGTAGTTGGCGAACGTGGATCGGCTAGAATAGACCTATTTCCAAGTGAGCGGGGACCAAACTCAGCTCTTCCCTGCACCCAGCCAATAATTTTACCATCAGCTAGCAACTCCGCTGCTTTTTCATGAACTTTATTTGGGTAGGAACGATGTTTAGTTTTATCACTAAATCGTACAACATTTTTCAGCACTTCTTGGGACATAGTTGAACCAAGATAAGGCGTAAAGTACCCGTCATTACTAGGTTTTTTTTCTGGATTATCATCATAGAAAGCCAATAATGCCGCGCCTAATGCGTTGCCATCATCGCCTGGTGCACTATACACATGAAGGGATTCGAATTTGGTTCTTCCGATAATTTGACCCGTTGCTGATGAGTTCATCATACAGCCGCCACCCAATATCAAATTTTTTGACAAACCTAGTTTTTCAATGTTGTTTAGTAATTCCAGTACAACGTCTTCAAAGACTTTCTGACCAGTGAAAGCGACATCAGCAGAACCATAAGCAGACTCATCTGGTTGACGCTCTCTTTTTGTCAACTGATAAGCAGCTTGCATTTTTTGAAACGAAGGGGCATTTTTAAGTTCAAGCCCATCGATTACAATCGATGCTCTCAATACTTTATAAAGTTCTTCATCTAATTTTCCATATGGCGCTAGCCCCATTACCTTCCATTCATCACCCAGGTCCGAGCCAAAACCACAGGCTTGGCAAATATCCAAATAGAACATACCCAAAGAGCCATCCGTTTCATCCAGTTGACTTTTACTTGAAAGGCTTTCTAAATTTCCGTCACTGTAGTGGAAAATTTCTAAAGAGCTGTGTTCACCATAGCCATCTATGATGACGCAAACCCCTTCTTTGTAAGGACTTGTATAACATGCTGTCGCAGCGTGCGTTAGATGATGAAAGTACTTTTTTGTTTGAATATTTTTCCGGTACCATGCCTCATTCTTACTTAATTCATTTTCAAGCGTTTTACCTGCAAAAGACATTGCGTGCGATTGAGCTCGACTCATGTAATCTAATTTTTTTACTATTTTATTTGAATAGAAGTCTGAGGCAAGTTCAGCGTTTTCTGAGTTATCAGCTTTTAATATCTCTGCATTATTATTTCTGTGATAGGGCTCACTCCATGTTTGCGCCACCACTAAATCAGCACCGGGCTCACAATATTTCTCGACCAACTTAGACATTCTTTTTGGATAATCTGGCGATATATTTAGCGCTATTTTATTTTGCAAATACCGCTCATTTGCTTCAGCAAATTGTACTTCGCCGTCTGAATTGAGAATCACGATAGCACTATCATGAAACGTTGTTGCCATACCGATATAATTTTTCTTAGTCATGAGTATTCCAAATGTACTTTTACTAAATATTTATATTTTTAAAACAAAGACAGTACTTGTGGACTTCTTACTTACTGTCATTGTCCAATTAATTCGCAGCTTTTCAAAATTATATTTAATCACACTGCGCAGTACTTTGTTTCTTACTTTTCTATATCAAACATTGCTTCATTCACGCATTTATCCAAAAGAAAATAAGCGCTGACCAATAAATTCAGCCGTTGCCGTCATCAATTTATCTGCGATTTTATCGACATTACGGTTTTTCCATGACTCTAATTCTGTTCCTTTTACCCATTGATTAAATGCCCCCAGTGCCGGGCCACAATGCACTTGGTAATCAACACGCTGACTAGTGTCTCCACGCATGGCTAGACGAGTGGTATGAATAAAATACCACTTAAAAATTAAGGCCATTTTTTGTTTAGGATTGTTTTCTGCTTTAGCAAGTTCAGCGGGTGCAGATTTCTGCAAATACTGACGGGTTTCAGACCAAACATCTTCGATGCTACGTTTGAAATATTTATCCTCAAGTTGCTTCCGTGTCGCAGGATCAATAGATTCTATAGAGTCACAATAACGCCATAAGTCATATAATTTGTTAGCCCTAGCCGGAAAAAACACTCCTTTCTTCAGCACTTGGACTTTCGCCCCAAGCTCAAACATATCGCCTGCTGGCGCGTAAGTAGTATCTTGAACATTTATATTCTGCAGTAGGTCTTTCACTTCATTACTTGTACCCGCTTCTACAGTACATTGGTTAATTGACCCAGTGACAATAAAGTCAGCACCTAATACAAATGCCGCCGCTGCTGCCTCAGGGGTCCCTATACCCCCTGCTGCCCCAACTCTTATTTCTTGTTGATAACTATGCTGCTGTCGAAGTTCATCTCGGAGGCGCATAATAGCGGGTAGCAAAGTAGCTATCACCCCCATATCCGTATGGCCTCCTGAATCGGCTTCAACACAAAGGTCATCGGCAACCGGTACTTCCTTCGCCATTTCAACTTGTTCTTGGGTAATCATATTCGAGTCGAATAAACGTTTAACGATTCTTTCTGGGGCAGGATTTAAAAAAACTGTCGCTACTTCAGGTCTAGATATTTTGGCAATTAATTTATTTTTACTTATAACCACACCCTCAGCATTTCGCTCTAAAGAGTGTAAGCGAAAATAAACTAAAGCAGCGCTAACTTGCATAAATGCTGACACTTCTAGGTATTTCACCCCTAAACGCAAGAATAGTTTTACAGACGCCATTTCTGCATCCGGGTTCTTTAGGTCATGTAAAAGGTTTGCGCCAAATGGTTCGCCTTGATTCAACTTCTCTTTGATATGACACAATTGTTCTTCGACTTGATCAAGCTTTAACCCTCCCGTACCAAGAAATGCAAGATATGAGGACCGCCCCATTTTCACTACTAACTCTTTGGAAGAAATCCCTTTATACATCGAACCTGAAAGGTAGGCATAACGAAGTTTGTAGTCCCGTTTAAAACTCTCGCTCCCTAAACTTTCCGGATCAATAGAGGCTCCATTTGAACCACGTTTCTCGCTATTAATATCTATAGACACTGCCGGGGCCTTTTCAATCAAGAAAGGCTCAGAACTTTTTTCTGATTCACTATCAAGCGTAACTAATATGGGTTCTTTATCTTGTTGAACGAAAGCAGAAATAGGTGGCCGAGGAGCATCTTTTTCTATGACGCTGTATAGTTTTCTCAACACATTACCTGGACCTAACTCAATGAATTCAACACAACCTTGCGCAATTAGGTAGCGAACACTATCGGTCCATTTAACCGAACTGGTAATTTGAAGTTTTATATTTTGCTTAATTTTATGTTCGCTATATGGGAGCGCGGTCACATTAGAAATCACCGAGATTTCGGGTGCATTGAACTCGAAGCTATCCAAGTACTTGCCAAACTCTTCCTTACAAGATTCCATATACCTAGAATGAAACGCTGCGCTCACATTTAACGGAAAGTAAGTGACGCCTGTTTGTTCAAAAAATGACGCGGCATTAATGATATCAGCCCTTGGGCCTGACAAAACGATTTGTTCTGGCGAGTTGAAGTTAGCGACATCTATCGTATGTAAGTTATTTGCTTTGAGGATTTCCATAACTTGGTCAGCATCACAACCCATAACAGCAGCCATACCACCATTTTTTGCGAGACTCATCAGAGCGCCTCGCTTTTTTACTAACTTAAGGCCGGTTTCAAAATCAAATACACCAGCGGCAAATAAAGCATCAAATTCACCTAAGCTATGTCCGATAAAGTAATCTGGCTTGGCATCACCATCTTTAATTCTTTTTAAGTACGTTAGTGCATTGACAACAAATAGCGCTGGCTGTGTAAATTGTGTTTTATTTAACTCTCTATTGGGATCTTCGATACAAAGCGTCCTGATGGAATACCCCAATACAGTATCTGCAATTTGTTCATATTCAGGAAACGCGTCAAACAAACCTTCCCCCATACCTTTAACTTGAGACCCTTGTCCAGGAAAAGCAAAAACCTTCATTTTATTCTCCGTTGTTTCATTAATTTTATATGTTGTAAAAAAACACTTCGTACTTTCAAGTCTAGATAAATTGCCACCAAAGGGAGACAACGAAGTGAACACATTTGATGATGAATTACTTCTAAGGTTGTTATTAACTGCATTCGCCATCGTGCCCGATGCACTGATATCGACGTAATTATAGTTTCCATCTAACTCCAGCATTTGAATGGTTTCTGACAATTTTATTGGCTGCCTCATCACTTTCCAAAAATAATGTTTATCAAAAACATTCATTTCCTCTGCCGTGGTACAAGATACAAAAGGAATGTTTGCTGCTTGCCAACTGGTTTGCCCCAACATGAATTTATACTCTGATTCACAGTCATCAATTAGTGAAGAATGAAAACCATATCTAACCGGCAAACGTTGGAACCCTACATCTCGTGCCTTTAAAAAAGTTTCGATCTTTTGCAGCGATTTCCCGGTACCCGATACCACAAAAAAACCTTTGGCATTGATGGAGGAAAGTTCACTAAATTGATGAATCTCCGCAGTATCAGAATATGAGAGTTCTGAATCCAGGATCGCTAACATCCCGGCTTCTGAGCAATTAGCCTCAACTATTTTTGCTTGTGCAAGTACTAAATCAATACCTTCCTCTACGCTCACTACACCACTAACACAGGCAGCCACCAACTCACCGAGACTGGCGCCCATTACCATGTCTGGCCTAATACCTTTATCTGCCAGCATCCGCGTAAGCGCTATTTCAATAATAAAAATCGCGATATGTGTATATAAGAGCCTATCAAATGAATCCCCAATGCGATTCTGTTCATCATAGATATGATCGACCACGGACTCACCAAGTCGAGCCATTACCAAAGCGTCCAAGTCCCCCATATGGCGCCGAAAGCTTTCGTCGCCATCATAAAGATCTTTCCCCATCTGATAATATTGGGAGCCCTGACCTGAAAACATAAATAATGTCGGTTTTGTCTGATTATCTCCGTCATTCTCAGGCCGAAACATTTTATTCATAATTCACTTCCTTCAGTATTCGAAATACTCACATTTAAACCAATTTAAATGCTGAACCTAGTCTGTATCCACAGATGTTTGTTTAAGAGCTATCAGTTCAAGATGCTTACCTCGAGTCCTTTTTCTATTGGCGGCATGCCTGACTCACCGACTAAGCCTCTAAAAACTAATCGAATATGAAAAGCGCCATCTTGAGTGATAGGATCTGAGTTAAATTGTTCTGATTTAATGTGTTCTCCATATACCGGTAAACTCATCTCATTTACAAACGTGAGGTAAATACGATATTGATTCAAGTAAATAGGGTCTACATTGAGTTTGACGGATTGCCCCTTTTCTAAATAACCATAAGACCATTGTGTGTCTGGGTTTGCTACGGGTAGGAAATCATTCAGAACCTCTGTAGGAACTCTTTCCTTATCATGCTTCAACCAGTAAAAGGTGTGTAAATTTTGCATTAAATAAACGGGATTAATTTTGTGATTCATCCAAAACTTCATAAGTGATATAAATTCACTTTTACACGGATCTTGGTAGTGAGATATTTTTTGCTCGCCGTCAACGACAATGCTAGGACAATGCAACTCATGACTATCACAGTAATAGCGATGAATAATCGAATAAAACCCTGGTTCCAATTCAACTCTGACAATACCCGTTGACTGCTGGGAACCGACACTTGCCACAGTTTCTTTGCCGTTTTTATAGATAACCAGTGTATAAGCATCAGAGTTTTGTTCTAAACGAGAAAAATCAACATCAATATGTTTTTTAACATTCATCAACAAAGTCCCTACTCTGGCATGAATTTGCCAACGTTCCTGAGACATACGAAAGAACTCTTTATTCAGCTTCGATGTCTCGTATTCGGGATACCAGGTATAAAGCTTGCTATTTTCAGACATAAGCATTTGCATTTTCGCCATCTCTTTAAGCCAGAACATCTGCTTTATAAAGTAGGTGAAATTAGCAGGGTCTAAATCAGAATTTTGTGTCATATCACACTGACTATTTGATGACGTAATTGTTCTACTGAGCATGTTATCTATTAGCGCTAGGTTAGCGTTCGTCTCATCATCAACATCTTCATGATGAAAGGCTGCTTTAGCCTCATCGTATTTATTTAAAAAATAATCCCACTTCTGCTTTAACTTCATTTTTTTCCTTGTTTTCACTAAGCGCATTTAAGTTATTCACTCGATTTAAAGGCTAAATCACTCGTTTACCAAATCCTCTTGCGCTACTTGTGCACCTTCGCTCATATCCGAAAGAAATTGGCTTATGTGCCCTGCTGTCGCTTCCGGGCTCTCAATATGGACATGATGCCCACCCGTTAAGCTAACGCATTCAGCACTAGAAAGAGCTTGGTCAATAGCGTGTTGATCGGACTCTCGACGGTGTTCGCTGGTATTACCATTAATCATCATCGTTGGCAGAGACAATTTACTTAAGGTATCTAAATAGTTACTCCTATTGAGCTCGGGAGAAGCAAAGCCTTTATGTGTTCTCAGCCTCGGATCCCAAGTCCAAATGTATCCGCCCTCTACTTTCTTTGTAATTCGCTTAACGAGCATGGATACGCGATCTGATGTCAATGCAGGCATAGCCAACTGCAATCGTTTTTCAGCAACATCGCGATTTAACAATACAGTGTGTTCAAGCGTATGAGTTTCATTGGAAAGGTCCTGATCTAACTTACTAACTACGTCTTCGACCCTGGTCTCGCCAGGTACAATTGTTTCGACCATTACCATCGCACTGACCTTTTCAGGACGAGTGGATGCATAAATAGCCGAAATTACTGAGCCCAATGAGTGTCCCACAAGAACAACCTGCTCCTGTGTCAGTGATTCAATAATAATATCTAGATCATCAATATAGTCGTGGGCATTATTTGGGTTTTCAGTCCCCGCATGTGATGATAATCCGTGCCCTTTTAGGTCTGGTGCAATCACTCGGTAACCCTTTGCGACTAGCTCCACTGCCATTTCTTCCCAAACCGGCCCCTGGTCAAGAAAGCCGTGAACACAGATGATAGGAGGATGGTTTGGATCGCCCCATTCGCTGATTGAATACTCATGATTGCCATGAGTAACAATACTATCTCGATGTCTAGGCATCGTGTTTTTTAACGATATTGTTTTATTTTCTGCGGGCAACTCATAAGCATAGGTCTTTGCTATTTCACACGCATCGTCACTCAGTAAATTTGGTAGCGTTATGGTCTCCCATACCTTGCCTAGATTTTTGTCAATACTCTTACGAGTAAGGAAATTTGGATCGCCTATTGACATGGATTGTGCGTGAATACCGTCCGTCATTCGTCCATCTGAATAAGGGTTTAAGACTTCGCCTGTATATTCTATATCTAAGAAACGACAAATTTTCTTCAGTGTAATTTCTGGCTCAGAAATAAGATCTTCGTAGCGCACTAACAGTCGTCTATCTGAAGATACCGATTCAGCAAAGAACTGATCTATATTACCGTTAATACGTTTCCATATTTCTTCAGCTAATTCGTGACCATCGGCCTGCCCCTGGCCAATTAACTTTTCCATCCTCATACGTGAGAATGACTCGATCATGGCATAGGGGTGGCGAACCAAATGAATGTATTTAGGTTGATCGAAAAGTATTTCAGCACGTCTAATAATTTCCAAATCACTGGCATAAGAAGGTGATTTATCAACCAGCATTCGTCCATCCATAGCGGATAATATCTCTGCATAAACATCCTTGATCGAGCTATTATCTCTCACTAATTGTTCGACTTTTTTGGCACTTTCTTCAACGTTCTGTTGATACAGCTCCATAAAACCACGCTGTAAACCTTCTCCCAAGTAAGAGTCATTTAGTGTTTCATTCCTTTGAGCCATATCCTGGAAATTTAACAAGTGAAGTTCAGGCGGTGAAAATAGCTGGGGGTGACCCGCTAACATTGATCGTAGCAAGGTAGACCCAGCACGTGGACTCGATAAGATAAATGCTGCCGGGGATAACAAACTTTTTTCATCATTAAATTTCAACTTCGGGGAATGTAAATTTGATTTTTCTGACCTTACTTTTCCAGAAGGTCGACTTGATTTTTTCTCTGTACCAGACCCACCATTGTGTAAATTGGTAAATTCCTCTGAGATATATTTTGATAGGCTAGATAATGTCGCCCTTTCATATAATTCTCGGGGATATATCTGGATCCCTAAGTCATTCTTTATGTTTTGCAAAACTCCCATCGCTATAATTGAATCAACCCCATATTCATTAAAAATATTAATTCTTGGGTCAATCGAATCCTGGTCGATAAGCAGCGTTTCTGCGAAAAGACGACTTAGATAAGCCAGTATTTTGTCTTCCCTTTGTTTTATCTCCAGTTTTTCCAAACCATCAATCGCCAGGTTTTTACTCTCAACAATACTGGCAGGCAATTCAGTCTTCAGCTCAACAAGACCCTGATACAAAGTACTTTGAACATGTTGTTGATAAACGCTCCAATTAATGTCTGCAAAAACTATATGAGCCTTATCTTGATTCAATGCTGAGAACATTGCCTGGAGAGCATTAGCGCTGTGAAGTCCACTGATACCAACCGACTCACAATGCTTAATTAGTTCAACGGCCATTCCTATATCATTCCATGGCCCCCAGCTAATTGACAATGCTGGGATGCCCGAAGACCGTAATGAATGACTTAAGCTATCTAGGTAAGCATTCGCCGATGCATAAGCCGCTTGACCAACCCCACCAACCACGCCAGATATTGAAGAGAAAAAGACCAATGTGTCTATGGGTTCATCAGCCAATAGACGTGATAAAACGTCTGCGCCTAGAACCTTCGACTGCAACACTGCTTGTAAATGACTAGGCTTATGATCTAAGAAGGCTGCATCATCTAATACACCTGCGGCATGAAAGACAGAACTTACGGCTTGGCCCTCTTGTTTGATATTCTCGAGCAAAATGGCCATCGCAGATTGATCCGCTACATCACAAGAAGCGACGGTTATTTTGCAGCCTTTAGACTCCATTTCCTTAATTTTCTCTATTTGCTTCGAAGACGGATTAGCCATACGACTGGTTAATACGATGTGGGAATTCCCCATTCGTGCAAGCTCTAGCGCCAAATTAAAACCCAGACCACCTAAGCCTCCGGTGATTAATATAGAGCCAGTGCTGGTCCAAAGTTCGGCCCGGTTCACAGGCAACGTGTAGCGTTCCAATCGCTCTACATACAAACCATCCTTGCGCATTGCAAAAGAATCCTCATGATGATTCGCTCCATTTTGTCCCAGTAATATCGGCAACACGCTATCTAAAGAACAACCATCACTCTCCAGTGGCAAATCAAGGAAACCGCCCCAATAGTCAGGATATTCCTGAGAAAAGGCTTTTCCTAAGCCTTTAATCATGGCTTGATGAGGGTTTATAATTTTGTCATTTTGAGCAGTACTGACTGCTTGTGATGTGAGTAACCAACATGGAACTGGCTTGTACCTGAAGATTTTAACGATAGCCTGAAGTGCGTAAAGTGATAACGTCAGCTCCGTTGGAGCTGACTCTCCCTCAGGACTACCTAACCCCCATAAATAAAACATACCCTTTAGAGTTCCAGCTTGATCGACAAGAGAATTGACCTGAGAATAAATCGCTTCTGCCATAGCCTCTGATGCCATTTCAGTACGTTGTACAACAATCACTTCGCCGCCAGCAGCTTGAATCGACAGAATTAAATATCTTGCTAAAAATGAGTCATCTGATAAAACCAGCCATTTTCCTTCAACCATTTCTATGTCAGGTGAATGGTCATAACGCTGCCAAACCGTCAGGTATGAGCAACTGTCAATCACATCTTGTTCAGCACGCCCCGAACTATAGTGTTTAAGCTTAAGAAGTAACTCGTCCATTGATAGCAAAGGGGTATTGAGTTCTTTCGAAGACCCACCGAGTAATTCTGCAAAGTTAGCGACATTCCCAGATTTCACAACCTCCCAAAAACGTTGATCTGTCACATGGATTATTGGGTCTTTTGTTTTAAGTTCTTTAACATTCGGCACCCAATATCTTTCTTTCGCAAAGGGATAAGTCGGTAAACTAATCCGTTTTGGTTTAATGCCTGTATAGAGTCTATTCCAGTCAATAAATAAACCTTGAGACCATAAGTCAATTAATTTTAGATACTTCCCTTTTAACATCCAGCTATCGACAAGTTGACTGATATCTTCATCAGAATCGAGTGAATCAAATAGAGCTTTATTTTGTTTCACAGAACCACTGAATTGAACTTGTTCCTCTCCATTATTCTCAATATATATGCTCAATTTTTCTTTAAGTTCTTCTATCGAAGACACAATTAAACCTAAACGTTCGCCCATCGCTTCACGCCCCACTTGCAGCGTAAAAGCTAGATCTGAAATATAAATATCAGCTTGAGGATTATGGGTATTGTCAGCAGTATCATCAGATGATAATGCTGACAATGACTCCTCGTTGATTAATACAATATATTCCGAAAGCGCCTCAACCGAACAATGCTCTATGAATACTGATGAATCGAGTTCCACGTCACATTGGTTTCGAAGTGCGTCTAGCAATGAAATTTGATGCAAAGGTTCTACACCAAAATCACTAAACTCCTGCGAAGCATCGATCGCGTCGTTAGGTACATTCAAAATACCAGCGAGAATCAATATAACAATTTTTTGGTATTCTTCCTGACTGATGCGAGCATCAGCTGGGTCGTCACAGAGATTATTATCTACCTTCGAATCAAGCTCTTTTCGTTCTTTCGACTCAAGAAACGTGAGCAAGTTCTTACACACGTCCAATAACCGTTCAGGATTCTTCGCAGAAAGAGGAATACAAAACTGATCTAGCTGGAGATCAGAAATACGAGAAGGAAGAGCAAGTTCATGGCTATATTCTTCCAAAACAACATGCGCATATGCACCTGAAAAACCGAAGCTACTCACACCTGCTCTTCTTGGTATACCTTCAGGAACAGTCCAAGGTATGTTCTCTGTGTTGATAAATAACGCTGAACGATCTAATTTTATGTACGGATTTATTTTTTCGAACTTAGGCATCGCAGGAATAACTTGCTGCTTCATTTGTTGGATAACTTTAATAATGCCTACAATGCCCGCCGCACCTTCTGCATGCCCAATATTCGCTTTTGCAGACCCGACAGCGCAAAAACTATGCTTCGGTGTAAACTTCTGAAAAGCTCGAGTTAAAGCATTAATCTCAATCGGGTCGCCTAATTTGGTGCCTGTACCATGCGCTTCGATGTAACTCAAAGTAGATGGATCAATATCCGCATTCTTCCAGGCCTTAGTGATTACATTCATTTCGCCCGATACACTAGGCGCAGTTAGGGAAGGAGTATATCCTCCATGTAATGCAGCAGATCCTTTCACGACCGCATAAATTTGGTCACCGTCTGCCAATGCTTGTTCTTTTGGCTTTATCAAAATACTTGCAATACATTCTCCAGGCACATAACCGTCTGCCTGCGCGTCGAAAGTATGGCATCTTCCGGTAGCCGATAACGCACCAATGCTGGAGAAATAGCGATAATGAGGTGAGGATAAGAGTAAATTAACGCCACCTACGAATGCCATTTTACATTCTTCATTTTGTATTGCCTGGCATGCTTGATGTAGTGCAAATAATGAGGAAGAACACGCCGTATCCACAGCAATGCTTGGGCCGGTTAAATCAAACAAGAAAGAAATCCGGTTAGCCATGATTGTTTGACCATTTCCGGTGCCAGCTAAGGGATTTATTGGCTGCTGCATTTCAGCAATTTTATCCGCATAATCATGAAAACAAACACCAACAAAAACCCCCGTATCACTCCCACGAATCTGATTAATTACACCGGCATCCTCACCTGTTCTATAGACACTTTGCAGTAACATACGTAGCTGTGGATCGATCCATTCTGCTTCTCTGGGAGATATATTAAAAAATGACGCGTCAAAATGATCCACGCCGTTTATAAAGCTTCCCCATTTACAATAGGTCTTATCTTCAACACCAAAATTTTCATCAAACCAAGGTTTAACATCCCAGTGACTCGACGGCACTTCTTTCAATAGATCTGTTTGAGAGTCAATATGTTGCCAAAACTCATCAATATTATCTGAGTCAGCAAATTGACCGCTGATGCCAATAATGGCCATTTCTTGTTGAGTTTTTTTGTGCGAAAAACGAGAGGTCTTCGAATCAGTAGCGGCATCCCCTTTACCCCGAACACTTGAGGCCAAGCTGAAGGTTCGCGTTGTTGTTGAAGTAGTTGAAGCACTCTGTTTCGTTATAGTGTTATACGTTTTCGTAGCTGTCTTGGCTAAAGATTGCTTTGCTGAAGCCAGTTTGATTTGAGTACTAGTTTTTCCGTTTATAGCAAAAAAGTTACTAATATCAGGCGTAAACTCTTGAAGTAAATATTGACTCACTTCCTGAATATTTTGATATTCAAACAAAATTGTCGGATATAGTGCGATTTGCAGTTCCTTTTCTAGACTCTGCACCATAGAAACCATATTGGCTGAGTCCCCCCCCATATCCATAAAATTCTGAGTCACTTGAATTTTTGACTCCGACACACCAATTGAGCTCGCTACTTTCTTAATTAAGTATTGCGCCAAAGGAGCAGAAATATCATGAGATGCTTCTGATATTGGCACGGTAGGCGCTTTCTTTTTAGGCGTTGCACTACCTTGCGCTTCAGTCTCGACATCACCATTTTCTCGAGATGAATTTAGCTGCTTGGTGGTAAAGCCTTCCAGTTCACAGAGCAACTCCCCCGCCATAGAAAAGAGTTGTAAATTCATGGACGCTATCTGGTCGTTGCGCATAACCTTCTCTGCAATACAAAAGTATTCATGATTCTGAAATGCGGACAAATCATTTTTTACCGTAACTTTTTTGATCATCATTGGCATTTGATGATTAATAACGAGGTCAGCACTACCTTGAGTTAAAGAAAAGGTTGAAATGACATGACAGGCATCAAATATAGCTGGGTGAATATCATAATCAGGTAACTCCTGCGTAATCGATTTAGTTAGCTGAATCATGCCCAATACTTTATTGTCAGAAAGTGTATATACTTTTTGAACACTAAATAGACTGCTACCGTAAACTTCTTGGGTAGAGTCTCCATAATATAAGTGCCCTTCCCTTGTTTCAGTTGCCGCGGCTATATAATCCGAAAGTGAGACAGTTTGACTCAAAGGCTTAGGTAGTAAACTTAATACACCACTAGCCACATTGATTCTTGGCTGTGAAGGATTAAGTGAATATTCAGCCGTGAAATTTATGGCATCACCAATGGTTTCTCCTTGCAATACCACTTCTGCCACTTCATTTTCTTCGATCACAATAGGACTTGAATAAAGAATTTTTTCTAAGAAGAAGTCCTGACCATTCAACAGATCTTTACCCGTTTCAATCATCATTGATAAATAGGAGGCGCCCACTAATAAGGGCATGCCAGAAACACGATGGTCTTGTAGTAATGGTAAATCATAAGCAAAACTTCTTCGTTTATACTCTTTTAAGGAACCTATTTTTCTACTATTGTCTTCTTCAGAGGCTTCCACTGGGACAATATCTTGCCCTAACCAATAACGATTGCGTCTAAAATTGGTTTTAGCTACATAGGAGCTCACAGTCATTGGCAGATATTCTTCCAAAATCATATGGCAATTACTGCCACCAAAACCAAATGAGGATATAGCTGCACGCCTTACACCCTCAATAGGTTTCCAATTTTGTAGTTCTGTGTTCGGATAAAATGGGCTAGATTCAAATTCAAACCGCGGGTGTGGTTTTTCACAATTAAGGGTAGGCGGAATTTGTTTGTGTTGTAAACAAGCCACCACCTTTAACAAACCCGTTACACCTGCAGCAGTCATCGTATGCCCAACATTCGATTTTACCGAGCCAACTGCACAGAATTGTTTCTTTGGGGTATAGTCGCGGTAGACTTGGCTAGCCGCACGTATCTCAATAGGATCACCTAATAATGTACCAGTGCCATGCGCTTCTACATAACCGATGGTACTGGGGTCTATTTGGCTTTTCGCAAGAGCCGCTTCTATGACTTCTTTTTGACCGTTCTGGTTAGGTACTGTCAAACCAACCGTACGGCCATCATTGTTTACAGCAGACCCTAAAATAACCGCTTGAATTGGGTCACCATCACGAACAGCGGCGTCATACTCTTTTAATAAAACTAAACCAGCACCTTCACCTAATACAAAACCTTGTGCTCGTTCATCAAAGACATAAGAATTACCATCATTGGACAATACCTTAGCCTGACTGAAACTGACATGGCTCTCAGCATCTATCATCAAATAAATACCACCCGCAATAGCCATGGTTGAGCTACCATTTAAAATGCTTTCACACGCGTCATGAATCGCGATCAATGACGATGAGCAGGCTGTATCAATTGTTTTAGAAACGCCTTTCAGGTTATGAAAATCAGAGACACGCGCTGCCATCATATTCGCAATCGAATTCACCACCATATGTTGAGTGGCATCGTCCGGTACATGATGAGAATAATTACTTAAATAGTTATTTTCTTTTGCGCCAATAAAAACTGAAGTTGCACTACCATCAATTTTGTTTTTTGATTGAGCTGCCTGATCGAAAAGCTCTTGAGATAACTCCAAAATAATTCGGTGCTGTGGGTCCATTACAATAGCATCATGATCTTTAACGCCAAAAAAATTCGCATCGAAGCACTCAATATTTTGAATGAAGCCACCATGATTGGTGTAAGTTTTTCCTGCTCGCAGATCAGGGTGATATGTTTCTTCAGGCATCCATCGGCCATCTTGGGGAGCATCTACAATGCTATTTTTTCCCCCCGCCAAATTGTGCCAAAATTCTTCCACATTATTTGCGCCCGGAAGCCGGCATGCTTGTGAAATAATTGCTACCTTGGTGGACTTTGAATTTTGACTTGAGCCGAACCTGCGCTGCTTTCTTCGAATAGTTTTTTTCGAAGAAGCCTTGCTAGTATTTTCACCTTTTATAGTCATATTTTCTGTCGAAGAACCTATCTCACTAGGTATTTCAAGCGAAGATAATACCTTGTTTAGCCCTTCTTGTTTAAGGAACTGCGCCAATTTCTCTAGACTCGAATATTCCATAATCGTGGTGGGAGCAAAACTTCTTTCAAACCGCTTTTCAAGCTGATTTAATAAGCTCATTATTAAAATGGAATCAACACCATATTCAGAAAACTCTGTCTGAGCATCCAATTCTTCGGGTGATATTTTTAGCTGATCTGCAAATAATGAAAGTAAGTATTCATCCATTGAAGTAGAACCCGTTGAAACCAAGTTCGAACTATCTACAGGTGGTCTAAAGTCATTAATTTTATTATCCGGCGCAGCTATTTTTAATACGACATGTTTTATTTTTTTCCGGTCGCCATGCAGGATAAGTAATTGAGAATGCGAGGCCACTTGCTTGAGCTTATTAATAACCTCAAGCCCTTGTGCAGTAGGTAATACTTTCATACCTGTTTGGTCAAACATGTGCTGTTGAAATGCCGGTTCAATTCTCATCCCGCCCTCTTCCCAGAGTGGCCAGTTAACTGAAAGCGTTTGCCCTTTACGTACTCCTGACCTCGCAAGATCGTTGCGATAGGCGGAAAACTGATCCATAAACCCATTGGCGGCTGCATAATCAGCCTGCCCTGGATTTCCTACTGCACCCGAAAGTGAAGAAAACAAGACTATAAAGTCCAAGTCCATATCTCGTGTTGCATGATCTAAATTAAAGGTACCCGTTACTTTAGGCGACATAACAGACCTAAACTCCGCCGCCGTTTTCTTTAAAATGAAATTATCGTCAATCATGCCGGCACTGTGTATGATCCCATTTAGCGTTCCATACTCGCGCTCAATTGAATCAATCATTACGCTGACTTGCTGGGCATCTGTTACATCAAGAGCCTGATAAGCCACATGACCTGTTTTAGTATTTAGAGTATCTAGTGTTGTTTGCTTTTCATTTGTGAGCTCAGAACGCCCAGTCAAAATGATATTAGCCCCTTTCGTATTAGCTAATATTTCATCTGCAAACAGTAGCCCTAACCCGCCCAAACCACCGGTAATGAGGTAGACACCCTGATCGTTGAATACAACTTCTGAACGCTCCTCAGATTCAACAACATCACTCCAAACAGGCACAAAACGCTTTTTATTTTCATACTTAATAATACTCTGCGCGCTCGAATTTTTATTCTCTTGCAACAAAGTGATTAAGTTTTCTAAAGGCTCGTCAACATCAACTTGGATCAATTGTCCTGTTATTTTAGGGTTCTCTAACGCTGCTGTTTTTAGCAAACCCGATAAACCACTAAATAACACCTCTTCACCGACATTGGGTACAATAATTTGAACGAGTAGGTTCCCTTGAAGTTTACTTTTTAACCGTTCTTGAAGTAAGTCAAAACAACGCACCGCATGTTCGGTAAACCGAGTTGCAATGGACGTTTCATTGGACCTTAAGGCCAAACAGTGACTTCCTGTCAGTAAGGATTCCAGTTCGATTGGTGTCCGCTTTTTTTGCTCACATAAAGGCAATTCACACAAAATTATTAAGTGCTCTGAAAACATCTTTCGAGTGCTAGCAGCCATTACAAGCTGTTCTTGCCAAACTGGACTAAGTTTTATAGTCGTAGCGTTAGGGTTTTTGGTAGCAGTCGTCGTTAAATCACCATCCAAAATACGCGAAGTAAATCCTTTCAGCTGTGCACATACATTGCCCTGTTGATCACAAAGATCGATATCCAGTTTTTGTATTTTACTTATTGCAGTACTGACTTTGGTATGACGAACCCATGCATACATATTGGAGGTACAGGCACGAATGATGTCTATAGATTCCAAAGAAAAAGGAATAATAAGTTTCTTAGGACTATCATTCTTCTCTTCAAGCATAGAGGCCGTCAGAGTCAAACCGATGGCGGCTTGTAAAGCACTATCCATTAAACTCGGGTGAAGCACGTAGTTACTTTCACTGTGTTGAACCGAATCTGGTAGCGTCAACTTCGCCAGAATGTGACCCTCACCCTGATAAATTTCCGTAATACCTTGATGACCCGGCCCGTAGTTTAGCCCCATCTCATTAAATGCTTGATAGCATTGTTGAGCACTTAATGTACCTTGGTCCATTTGAGCCTGTAACCCTGCGATATCAAGTTGTGCCACCGTTTGCGCTGTTTTAAATTGTGCTAACCCTTGAGAGTGCACAACCATTTCATCATCTACCTCAATTTCACTATAGATTTCATAGTGAATTGAATCATTTTTTTCATTTAAGTCCTCGTCAAATAAAGCAATATTTATAGTTCTATCTGAATCGTCTACCACAAAGGGTTGTGACCAAATAACATTTTTAAGGCTGAGAATTTTTGCTTGATTTGAAACTGCATCTTCCGATCGTCCAAACACTTTCTCCACCGCAGCCCTTGCCATCTCTAAATAACTAACACCTGGCAATACTTTTTCACCTTGCACTTGATGGTCATTTAGAAAGAACTCCTGCCCACTAAATGTTGTGGTGAAGCGCTGTTCCATAAGATCTGAGGTATTTTCATGTAACAAAGGATGAAGACTTGATTGCTGACTACTTATAGTCATCGGCATGACACTGCTTTCAGTAATTGGTATCCAATACCGATCCTTAGCAAACGGGTAAGTCGGTAAACTAATACGATTTGGCTTTGCGATTAGATAAAGTTTATTCCAGTCGAATACCAGTCCTTTTACCCATAAATCTAGCAATTTTGAGTACTTGTTTCTAGCCAGCCATTTTTCCAGCATCTCCTGAAATTCACTGTCCTTTGTCATTACCGATAAAGTTTCTTTATTGCTTTTTACCTGGCCACGGTAATAATTATCAACATCTACATTGCCTGAAACAAAACCTTTTAATTTTTGCTCTAAGTCCTCAAGGGATGTCACAATAAAACCCATACGCTCTTCCATCGCTTCCCGTCCAACTTGGAGGGTATAAGCAAGATTGGATAAATCTAGTGGCGGTAACGGGGTTGATGTCTCAGTTTGAGCATTGATTTGATTCTTCGAGTAATCTTGTATAAATGCTAAAAGCCTGCTTGCACTTTCTTCCAGCTGTTTAGCGGTTCTTGCTGACAAAGGAATCATGACACCAGAAGGGTTTGCCTGAGCCATTTTATTGCTAGCGTCTTCGTCAATTTGATATTCCTTAATGACTATATGCGCGTTACTTCCCCCGGCACCAAATGATGAAACACCTGCTATTCTAGGTATCTCCTTCCCATCTTTCGTAATGCGATCCCAAGCTCTTAACTTCTGATTAACAACAAAAGGCGTGTTTTCAAAATTTATATTGGGGTTTAAGGTTTCCGAGTGTAAAGACGGTACGATTTGTTGATGTTTCATCTGTAAGAGTACTTTACTCAAACCACTAATTCCGGCAGCGCCTTCGCCATGTCCAATATTGGATTTCACAGAACCTATCAGGCAATCACCATTCTCATGTGATTTACCAAACACTTGAGTAAGCGCTGTAATTTCAATAGGATCGCCTAACTTTGTTCCCGTACCATGCGCTTCTATATATGAAACCCAACTCGGATCGGTATTTGCTTCTAATAACGCTCTTTCAATAACATCACGCTGTGCTTTTGGATTTGGCACACTATAACCATTAGTTTTACCACCGTGATTGATTGCACTTCCCAAAATAGTGCCATAGATATGATCACCATCACGTTGCGCATCTTTCAGCCGTTTAAGCATGACAGTACCGACCCCTTCAGCCGGAATATAGCCATCTCCTCCCTCGCCAAAGCTTTCGCAATGGCCTTTAGTAGAAATAAATTGGCCCGCACTTAACATCAAATACTTATTAGGGTGAATAGTGACATTCACGCCACCTGCTATGGCTAAGTCTGTTCTACCATGTTTTAAATCCTGGCAAGCTAAATGAATCGAGGTCAAGGAAGAAGAGCACATCGAGTCAGTGGTAATACTAGGTCCTTGAAGATTCAGAGCATAAGAAACCCTATTAGCTATGCTGGCCAAACTACCACTGAAGCCCATTCGGTTGCCCTTTAGACTTTCTTCAACACCAAAGAGTTGATACTCACCATACATAACGCCAGTGTACACGCCTATTTGTCCCGGCATTTTCTGGCCTTCAGAAGCCTGGGCCTGCATGAGCTGCAATTGTTCTCGGGTATAACCGGCATCTTCTATAGCCATCCAAGCATGCTCTAAAAACAAGCGTTCTTGGGGGTCCATTATCATGGCATCACGTGGGGAAATATTAAAAAATAAAGGGTCAAATTCATCCACGCCGTCAATAAAGCCACCATATTTACTAAAATGATGGCCAGCCTTATTTCGGTCCTCACTATAATATTCACGCCAATCCCAACGATCCATTGGTACTTCTGTAATGCAGTCTCGCCCCGATTGGAGATTATCCCAATAAGCTTGTAGGTCTACAGCTTGAGGATAGCGACCGCTCAAACCGATAATCGCAATCTCTACAGTCGCCGATTGTAGGAGGGGAAGGTTTGTTGACGGTGCGAGCTGTATCCCCGAAAAGCGTCGCCGTCTCATTTTGCGAGAACTCGAATTTAGAGCTCTCTCTGGTTGCGCGCTAGTATTTAAGGTAAGTCTTGCATTTGAAGTTGTCTCAACCGTGTTCAATACCGCTGGATCAGCTACATTCACTTGAGTATCATCATGCTTAAAAAGAGCGTTAAGTACATCTTTATAACTCTGAGCAAGATATTCTGCTAATTCAGCCAAGGTTTGATGTTCAAAAAATATCGTTTTCGACAAAGAACCAAAGGTCTTTTCCAATTGATTTGTAAGACTCATAACAAGTATCGAATCCATACCGTACTTTTCTAATGGAGCATCTATATCAATTTTATTAAAAGATAGTTTAAGTACTGCGCCTAACTGTTTCTTCAAAAATACTGCCGTTTTTTCTTCCAAGCATTGATCATCAGGCCTTGATTCAGAGTTCATTGGTGCTTCCTGCACGGATGCAGCTTGGTCCAATTTCTCTACAATACCGGAATAGGTATGTTGTAGCGTAGTTCGCATTTTCGTGGGATAACCTTGCATTACCAACCACTGATTTTTTCCTGAGCTTAGTCCCTGGTAAAATGTCTGTAAGCCAGTCTCTGTAGTCATCGAAACCATACCAGTAGACGCTGTCATCATAGCCTCACTCGCTTGATCGATCTGCATTCCGCCTTCTTTCCATAGCGGCCAATTTATCGAAATAGTTTGGCCTTGACGTTCACCAGACGCTGTTAATTCTTGGCGATAGTGGGCAAACTGATCGATAAATCCATTAGCAGCGGCATAATCAGCTTGGCCAGAATTTCCAAACGTGCCAGATATGGACGAAAACAAAACCATGAAATCCAGAGCCTTGTTTTGTATTGCCGTATCGAGATTAAATGTACCCGTCACTTTAGACGACAGCACCTGCCTAAATTCATCTTCGGTTTTATTTAAAATAAAATTATCAGCAATCACACCGGCACTGTGAATAACCCCGTTTAATTTCCCATAGTCACTATCTATAGTCTCAATCAATGAACATACTTGTTTAAGATTGCTTACATCAATTGCATGATAAACAACCTGAGCAGTTTGAGCGTTTAAGTCGCTCAGTGTTATTTGCTTCTCTTCTGAAAGTACTGAACGTCCAGTTAATATAATTTTAGCGTTTTTGGTTTGCGCTAAAATTTCCTGAGTAAACAACTGCCCTAAACCACCTAAACCACCCGTAATGAGATAAACACCGTCATCTTTGAAAGCCACTCCCGTATTCGTATTCGTACTTTCAACATCGTTCAAAATTAGCACAAATCGTTGCTTGTTTTCATATTTGATAATGGGCTGATCATTGACAGTCTTATTTTCTTCTAGCAAAGAAACCAAGTAGCCTAAACTGGCACTTGCATCTACTTGGATCAACTGACCTATGAATTTTGTATTTTCTAGCATGGCTGTTTTTAACAACCCAGAAAGCCCACTAAACAGTACCGATTCTCCCGTATTGGGTACCACAATTTGCATCAATACTTTGTCGTTCGATTTGTTGTTCAACATTTCCTTAATAAGTTCAAAGCAACGAAGTGCATACTCCGTAAATCGGTTATCAATAGTTGTGTGACTTGACCGTAAGGCTAAGCACTGGCTGCCTGTTAATGCGGCTTCCAATTCAATCGGTGTTCGCTTTTGTTCTACGCATAGAGGTAGTTCGCAAAGAAGGATTACGTGTTCGGTAAATTCGATTTGAGCACTTTCTGCTGAAATAGACTGTTGCTGCCATATAGGGCTCAATTGCAACGTAGAAATAGACTCCTTGGGTGGCGAAAGCCGTAATTCACCCTCCAATATTCGTGCAGAAAAACCTCTCATTTTCACACACATATTTCCATCTTCATCATACAAGTCAATATCTAAACTCTGTATTTCCGTCCCAAGAGCACTTCCTTCTGAGCCCCTAACCCAGACAAACATCTTAGTGGTGCAAGCACCGATAATTTCTAACAAATCCAAAGCAAAGGGAATAATAAGAGGAACCTTAGGTTCTTCTCCCACTTTGAGTTTCATCGGATCCAACGCAAAACCGATTGCTGACTGAACCGCACTATCCATTATGCTCGGGTGAAGCACGTAATCATTTAGGCTCTCTTGAACAGATTCTGGTAGAGTCAACTTAGCTAAAAGTTGATCTTGACCTATATATAATTCTGTAATTCCTTGATGACTGGGTCCGTAGCTTATCCCCATATTTTTAAAGGTGTTATAACATTGCTCTGCACTGACAGTCCCGTGGTTCATTTGATGCTGAAGAGCTGGAATATCTAGTTGCGATTCTTTTTCCACTATTCTATATTCCGCTATCCCTTGCGAATATATCTGTAGCTCATCCTCTGCAGCTGATTCACTATAAATCTCGTAGTGAATCGAACCGATTTCTTGACCAAGGTTTCCATCAATATGTTCATCAAATAAGGCAATATTTATTTCGCTCTCAGAATTGCCCATCACAAACGGTTGCGACCAAACTACATTCTTTAGACAGAGACGACTTGCAGAGTTTGAATGTACTGATTCAGGTAAAGCGACTGCTTTTTCAACCGCAGCCCTCGCCATTTCTAGATACCCCACACCAGGTAAATATTTTTCACCCTTAATTCTATGATCATTCAAGAAAAACTCATCACCATTAAACGTAGAAGTAAATCGTTGCTCGGATAGATCAGAAGTATTTTCATGCAGCATGGGATGATCAAAAGAATTCAACGTTCTATTTGATAAAAATTCTTCGAAATACTTTTTCGCTTCCTGTTCTGAAATTCTATTTTTACTAAATTCATTCAGAATATACTGTGCTAATTTCATTCTTAATCACCCTTTATAAACTACTTCAGTTCTATACTTTTAACTTAGCTTGACTGGTTAAGAGCCCAATCTAAACACCATATTTTTTGATAACAAATTCATTACTTTCTTGTTTGACATCTTCAAAAATACTGTCAACTAAGTTACGCACTGCTGGCGTAATAGATTTCGCTGATGTCTTATTTGACCTCATCATTTCTTCAGAAATTGTGTTCGTGATGTTATTTTTCGGTGTAAGCATTTTACGGACTTTATCTCCTTTTTCGACATTGAGTCGTGAAGATTCAGGTTGCGTTTCTGATACCCAATACCGTTCTTTCGCAAAAGGGTAGGTCGGTAAACTGATGCGTTTTGGCTTGACCCCTTCATAGAGCTTACGCCAATCCAATTCGAGTCCTTTCACCCATAAATCCAGCAATTCTGAGTACTTCTTTTTGTTCATCCATCGCTCAATCACTTCATGTAACTCTTCATTTACTGAAAACATTGACACGGTTTCTTTATTTCTCTGAACCTGCCCCTGATAACAACCCTCAACGCCTTCTTTTCCGGATAGCATTTGTTCTAATTTTTGTGCCAATTCCTGGAATGACGACACGATCAACCCTAGCCGTTCATCCATGGTATCTCTGCCCACCTGAAGTGTATAAGCCACTGATTCCAAGTTTAATTTCGACCCTATCACCGGCAAACTATTGTCATCCTCAAGCTGAAGTTCTGGTTGAATAAACGCTAATAAGTCACTCACTCGTTGCATCAACTGCTCTTGATTGTTTGCGGATAAAGGGATCAGCACGTGGCCGTTTGAATCCATTTCAGTAGCTGGGTTGATATCCAGCTCTTCGCTGACGCCATACTCTTCCAATATGACATGCGCGTTGCTGCCACCAAAGCCAAACGAACTGACCCCTGCTCGACGCGGTATCTCTCGACCATCCTGATCTTTCAAACGAACCCAGTCTTGGGCTTCTTGTACGATGTAAAAAGGGCTTTCCCTTAAGTCGATAAAGGGATTGATATCTTGGCAGTGTAAGGTCTTGACTAGCTTTCGGTGCTTGAACTGCAGCAATACTTTAATCACTCCCGCAACACCTGCGGCTAATTCCAAGTGACCAATATTAGTTTTGACTGAGCCAACACCACAATGAACAGAGTCCGCCGTGTCATAACCGGCTTGTTGATATAAGTCCTTAAATGCTTTCTTCAAACCATTAATTTCTATCGGGTCACCCAGTTTTGTTCCTGTGCCATGCGCTTCAATATAGGTAATAGTCTTAGGATCCAGACCGGCTTTGGTATACGCGGTTTTTAATAACTCAGCCTGTGCATTCGGGTTCGGAGCCGTAAGAGAATTTGCTCGACCACCGTGATTTTCTGCACTGCCTTTGATAACACCGTAAATATGATCTCCATCTCTTTCCGCCTGCGACAGTTTCTTCAGAAATAGCATGCCGACCCCTTCGCCTCGCACATAACCATTAGCGGCGGATGAGAAGGTTTTACATTGACCGTCCTCGCTTAGCATGCCTGCTTTATTGAAACTTATATGCGCATCGGGTGACACAATAGTATTCACCCCTCCCACGATAGCGGCATCACAAGAACCCTCATTCATCGCACT
>Ga0105350_10000193_pt1 | contig 41074 bp, 34 predicted proteins | sample EN1Hudsemesocosm_FD_83506 | JGI IMG/M metagenome (GOLD analysis project Ga0105350, IMG submission 83506) | Methane-oxidizing microbial communities from mesocosms in the Hudson Canyon - EN1E Hudson Canyon | ecosystem: Environmental > Aquatic > Marine > Cold seeps | place: Hudson Canyon... | reverse complement strand
CACTCGCCTTTTCCATTAATTTCATATTGCGGAATTTATGCCTAATTCAGACATGAAATCAACAATATTAATTCGACTAGTTGCGCCTGCATCAAAGATGTCATTACTAATTGGAGAATTACTTATACCGTATAGACTGACCTGTAAGTTGCTCTATAAGCCCATCTGGACGACGACTACCCACTCAATATTATTGTTGTTTTGTCCGAACAAGTAACTGCCCAGTAGCACCACTTGCAGTTAACTTATAATTAATACTACTGCTTTTTCACTTTATCCTTTTGATCTAATAAACTTAAATAACAGCTAACATTCAATTTAATATATGGGCAGAAATAGAAGCTTAAGGAAAATCCTGACCGTTAACGGGCATTTAGCTTATTTCATTTGTTTACCAAGGTGTAGATAATGTACCCATGGTCGTTACGAAAGTAATGGCATTTTAAATAACTTAGTGAGGATACTATCATGTGGACTACTCCAGAATATTCAGATATGCGTTTCGGCTTTGAAGTAACAATGTACATCTGCAATCGTTAAGATTGAATCGAATAAAAAAGCCCCTGATGTGAAAACATCAGGGGCTTTTTTTTGCCTGTTTGTTTCTATTCTATCAGTTGTTAAACGCTTTGACTTCATCCAACAAGCTTAAGATACAGCCTTTAACCAAGTTAATAGGTCTTCTTGTTTCATATAACCAATTTGACGTTTTATAGTGTTATCAGGCTTAATTAGATACATTAGCGGTAGTTCTCCATGCCAGCGAGGATCAACATCAAAGTAAAGTTTTTGAGCAACAGCATCTGAAAATACCCATGCATCAACATCATCCAAGTTGTGGGCCTTCATTTGTTTCTGAACCGCTGTTTTATCTAAAAATATATCCGCGCTAATTGTCGTCAGCTTAACAGTCGGATAATTGTTAAGATTATCACCTAAAAAGCTCAACTCTTTCATGCAATAAGCACAGTCTTTTGACCAAAAGACGATGATATGAGCTTGCCCTTGGTATTGAGCCTTAATCTGATTAAATGAGCCTTTTACAAAGTTATTAACCGCTAAGTCATCGCTACAGCCACTTAATAATGTAAGCATTATAAAAGCCAGTACCAGTAGTTTTAAGTGTTTAAATTTTCTCATTATTCAACTATTGATGTTTTAATTACGGTTGCACCATTTTCTTCACTCTCAGTCCACATAATGAGCTGCTTGCTTTCCATGTCGATAATAATCGGATGTGAAGCATGGGATAGGCCATCAGATAACATTTCAGCTTGTGTCCATGTAATGCCTTTATCAGACGAACTTGCCTTAACAATCTGCATGCCAGTTTCTCTTGCTCTGTCCCACACTACGGTAATATCACCATTATTAACAGCAATATCAGTATGAAAGGAGCTATTATCACCTAATAGCATAGGCTCGGACCACGATAGTCCATTATTTGCTGAATGAAGGTAATAAGCTCCTGCTTGATCACTTTTACCTGTTGTTACAGTCGCATGAATCAAGTCATTTTTTGAATCAAACGCTAAGCCGCCACCAACATGAGGACACCCATCGAAATCCCAGCCAAAATCCCCCACTGTACCTATACGTTGCCAATTGAGATCAGCATCTATTTTCCCTAATGCCATATCGGAGGGTTTTTTATCTCTATACAATACATAAAAGTCATCATTATTAAATTTAACGGTATTCCAACAACACGCACAGGTTTGTGCGTCAAGCGTGTTATTTACTGACCATGTTTTGCCGCCGTCACGGCTTTGGCTAAACCTTAAGCCTTGCGACCCTTTCTCTACTTTTTCTCGACTATCTAACCATACTAGGTTAATTGCTTCTTTACTGCCAGCCATTGCAAAGAAACCATGAGGCCCATTCCAATCAGCAGGCATAGCAGATTTTTGCCATGTTGCTCCTTTGTCATCAGAACGCATCGCCATCATAGGGCCAGCATTATGTGGAGCACCTTCAACACGGGTCATCCATACTGCAACTAATGAATTGCCCGATATTGCTAATCGTGCGTCATTGCCGCGTTTGAACCTAAAAGCGTTATCAGCATTAATTATATTGACTTCATGTGACCATGTTTGGCCATAATCAAGCGATGATTGATACCCTATACTTTGTTGCGTACCTTTTTGCTTGGCAATTAAGGTATGCAACACACCGTCAACATACTTGACATCAACGCTTACCACATTATTGTAGTTTTCCTGCGTCTGCTGCTCTGCATGTCCCTGTTCTGAGTGCTTATGTTGAGTAGCTTGATGTTCATGATCACTCTTGAAAAAGGCTGTCCAAATTATAAATACGGCAACAAAACTAATCAACAAACCTGTTATTACTTTAAATTTAGTCACTTATCACCTACTGTTGATTAGTCTTATTGCTATTATTTTACCGAACTATTATAACGAGTAGTCAAAGCCAACGAATACTTGTCTTGGTGCGCCCGGTGTATATCGTTCACTTACACGTCGGTACTCGGCGCTTTCGGCATAAATACGATCCGTCACATTATTTATTTTAGCCGTTAGGTTTAATTTGCTGCTAACTTGGTAGTTCAGTTTAATATTAGCAACATCATGGCCCTTGTAGCGGCCAGCGACATGAGCATCATCTAGCCAATAGGAGCCAACATGTTCCCACTCAAGCATTGAACTCAGGCCAACAATTGCTTTTGGAGAATAAATCAAACGCACATTGCTAACATTATTAGGGGCTTTGGCTTGCTCATTACTGTTGAACTTCTCATCATTCTGATAATCATGTCTCGAGTAACTATGGGCAATATGGGATGTTAGTTCATCGCTTAGTTTTGAAGTCAATGATAATTCAACCCCTCTATGTTCTGTTTTGCCACCATTAACATAAAAACGTTCATCATCACCAAAGAGTCGCTCAACAATGGTGTCATCTATTGTTAATAAATAAATTGAGCTGGCAAATTGATGACGTGCATAAGCAAACTTATACCCGACTTCATAGGTATTAGTCACTTCTTCATCAAGTGAAAAATCAATGTTTTCGGTTGTTAAACTATATAGACGCGTTGCCTGTGGAATACGAAAGCCATTTGCATAACGTGCATAGACCATTTGATTATTATTCAGATTATAGGTTAAATCTAGCTTAGGGCTAAAGTGTGTGAATGAAGGATCAGTATCAGAACTAGCTCGAACAAAATCTGAACCAGCATATTGGCCATCGGTTACATTATTAGTGTATTCAAAACTATTGTAGTCAAACCGTAAACCGGTACCTAAGGTGAGTTTGTCAGTTAATTGAAATTCCAAACGTGTGTAAGGTGAAATGGCTAAATAATCAACGTCATAATCATAAATTTTACCTGCAGGTACAGAATCTAATGTGGTTCGTTGCAAGTATTCTCTACTTGCTTTGGTATATTCAAAATCCACACCGCTAATGGCTGTCATAGCACCCAACTGCATATTCGCCTTAAATAATAGTCCCAGGGTGTTATCTTCACTATCATTGTATGGTAAGCTCGTTTTCCATGTGGCGGTATAACGATTACGTGTGCTTCTTAAATAGGCAATAGAGTTAAGCGATAGCGTATCTGAAACGCGATGATCCCATTCAATATTTGCACGAGCAAAATCAAACTTACGCTCTATCGGCAGCCCACTGTCTAAAGCTGTTTGAATATTACCTACCGATGTTGGGTTGTTTTTAAACTCATCATAGCCAATGAGTGAACCGGCCATTTCTGCTAGTGTTTTATTGGCACTAAAGCCGAGTTTTATCGTATTATGCTCATTCATATCATTAATATATTTAACTGCTATTTCTTGGCGGTCATATTTAGTGTGGTCACGCCAGCCATCGGACTCAGCATGTGAACCCTGTGCTGTAATCGTTGATTTTTCGTCTAAATCTATACCGCCTGATATTGAAAGTTTCCTATAACCATCACTGCCGGCTTCAACACCACCAGTTACGCCCAATTGATCGCGTGCTGGTGTAGACAACACATTAATAGTAGCCGCTACAGCATCGGAACCATATAAAGCGGTTCCGGCACCTTTTAATACTTCTACTGATCCTGCTGAACTAAAGTTGGTATACGCCAAGGCATTATGGTTGTTGAACCCAGATGATTGAACAGGAATACTATCTTGTAAAAAAAGATAATACGGCCCGGTGTTTTGAGGCAGACGAATACTGGTCATATGTCCAATTACTGAACCAGTTTGGGTGATCCGAACACCAGAAATTGAATTCAATAATTCTTTCTGAGTTGACGCATTGTCTAGTGCCACTTGATCTTGTTGTTTTGAGCCGATACTTAAGGGCTGGTCGAGGACAGATTCTTGCGAACGCTCACCCGTAACAGTAATATCTGCCAAACTGATAGGTTCAGCTGCTTTCAATATTGTAGTTGCGCCTAATAGGCATAATGCTGATAACGGTAACGTATTTTTAAAACTCATGACTGCCCTCAAAGTAAATATAATTTTGAGGAAACTATACGGCCTGCTTAACTCATTTGCAGCTGTTTTATAATATAATGAAAAATAGCTATTTATTTAAGTCATATGACACAAGCTCTTGTGCGATATCATTCCATATCCCTCACTTTCAATGAAAAAACAACACACTCTAAAATGGGCCTGCGCAGACAGAATGTTTAGGGGAACAAGCACAAACAGACACTTCAATATTGAAGTCATTACCCCTATCCTTGTAATGAGTAATTACATTTAAATACGAGACTTTATGAGATGTATTACAATTAAAAGAGGGTTGCCGTAATGGAAAATTTGGCTGTGTATCGCGTTTACGGCCGATTATGATTGCAACGCTAACAACAGTACAGGGTCTGATGTCACTAATTTTATCTAATGATGCCACATGGCATGGCACTGCGATGGCCTTTGGTTTGGCTGCCGATTCAACTATGACGGCAGGATTCGTGTCAGCGTTATATGTTTTACACTATCAAACGAGTTGAAATATTCCTTATCCACACATAGTGACAAGCAAAAAAGCCACTAATTATGGCACTACCATCAAAACATGAAACACCAAAAAATCTCACACCTGATATCATCTCAGCTGATCCAACCAATACTAAAAAAATAATTTAACCTTAAGTAATAATATTGAGAGAATAATAATGAGTGAAAATGCACCTGCTAAAAAGACATTTCAACAACGTGCGGATGAGTTTATTGCTGTTGCAAACCAGCAAGTGCCTGATAGTTCTGTAGATGATGTTAATACATCAATTCTATTTTCTGCCGCACGTTTTAATGCGTTCAGCGTCGCCCGTTCAGTTGATAGTGCTGAGAAGCTGCAAGCAGAAAAACAAGAAGCGGTAAAATACTTCACACAACGCTTCACAGAGATGTTTGAACAAAATATAGATGAATATATTTCACGTTTTGACAGCTATTCACAAAAATAACCTGATAATAGACATTTAGAATGTCTAGCCTACTTTAGACGGTTACTGTTTAAGCAATGAAGTCATTGCAGCTTCATTCTCTAATAAAGATTCTATCAGGGTGTTGGCTCATTTTTAGGCCAATAAAAAATCAAATAGCAAGTTGCTTGAGCTTATAACGTTTTAACAGGCTGACTTATTAAGGGCAATTGCCCGCTCAAATTCTACTGGGCTGATATAGCCCAGATAAGAATACCTACGTCGCCTATTGTAAAAGACTTCACTAGACTCAAATAAACCTTGTGTCGCTCCCGTTCGTATTCGGTAAATCTCATCATCAGCCTGTTCAGTCTTCAATGTACCAAACAAACGTTCCGCTACAGCATTATCATAACAGTCAGCTTCCGACTCATGCTGCGCAAGAACGTTATCCTTAACCAGTTTCTATCATTACCAGAAGCATAGGCACTACTTTGATCTTAAGGCACAATCATCTTATTCAACCTGCTCGAAATGATCATAAAATGCCCTACTTTTCGGTAAATTTAGCCGTAAAAGGGTAATGCCCTCTTAATTAATGGCCTTCATTGAGTTATTTCCAGTAATAAAAGCCACCTTTAGACACCTATTGGATAATGCGTAAAGAGTATTAAACCTAAAAGAAACCTTAGTCTTTCTGAAGTGAATGTTCCGCGTACAAGAGCAGCATTATAAAACAAGCCCTAATGCTTGGTTCACCATTGCTATCATCTGTTTAATGTCAACCTCTAAGGCTTGCTTTCTATTGAAGGTTTCATTAGCAAGAGATTGACTATGTAATAAATTAACCAAATCTATTTCGCCTAATTCAAACGCCCGTTTTTGAAGCGCATAGTACTGCTTCGTAGTCGTATTCTGATCGTTTACAAATTCTAGCTGCTTTTGCTTTGTTTCTAGATCATGTAATCGTGAAAACAGATCTATATTAAGATCTCGTTCCAGTTGTACGCGTAAAATTTCGGCATCAGCCAACACTTTTCCCGCATTAGCAATAGCGGGGCGTCGATAAACATCATTATCGAGTACGAAACTAATTCCAACACCAATACTATTATTGAAATCTTCTCCATATGAACCTCTTTCGCTTCTAAGCCCAACTGATACACTTGGGTTTATAGCACCATCGAAATAGGCTAGGTCTTGCTGTGCTCGAAGTGTATTTATTTGCTGCTCTAGCAACCTTAAACGGGGGTGATTAGGATCAATTGTTACTGAAGAGTGGTGTTGTTGATTACTGTCAAAAGCTGTAGACAGTGTTTCTTCGTAGACTGCTGGGAAAGAACTTTCACCTGTGATGTGACTATAACTATTTAAAGCATATTCTAAGCCTGCTTCAGTGAGCAAATATTGCTTATGCATTTCAAGTGCATTTGTACTCGCTAATAAACGCTGTGTACCCGCTAACTCCCCTGCTTTAACTCGTGCTGCGACATCTTGCTCTAGTTTCTTTGCTGTTTGCCAAACTTGATGTGCTCGCCTATTAGCATTATTAGCTACCACCACATTCCAAACTAAAATGCGTACTTTTTCTGAAGCATCTAACCTTATTTTATCTTTATAAGCAGGTAATTCAGCTGACATCGTATCTGAAAGTAGACGTTGCTGTTGTTTCTGCCCTGGTAACCAGAGTGGCATATCAACACTGGCTTCCCACTCTTGTAGACCATCATTACTGCCTATGGCATCATTTTGATGATTAAGTTTAATACTTTTAACATCAGAAAATATTGCATTGGCTAAATCAGTATTAGCCTCGATTTGCTGTTGTTGTGCAAGTTGATTATGAAGCGCAGGGTGTCTGCTATAAATATTCTGAGTGAGCGATGATAATGTGACAGTCGATGATCGATCAAGCTGTACCATTTCAGCTAACGTTACCTGTGTAATACTCATAACAATACATAATAAAGTTAATTTAATTTTAAACGACATAATGACGTATACCTATACCTTGTAATAAAAGTGTTCAAGAACGTGTATGTGTGGTGAATTAGCTAAATAATACCGTATAGATAACTTCTAGGGTGATCAAATACTGCCATTTTCTGACATTGGCAGTCGCCAATAATGTAAGCCACTACCTGAGAAGCGTTGTTTTAACTCGGTGATAATGGCGGTAACACCCGTGTTAACAATGTCGCACTAACAAGGCCACCTATAAGGACAATCACTAAAGGTCTTTGTATTTCCGAAGCCAGACCGCTTGCAAATAATAAAGGTAGCAAAGCAAATCTCGTTATCGTTGCTGTCATTATGACAGGACGTAATTCATTGAAGTAAGTCACCGTAACACTGCCATTAAGTACCCAATACTTGGGAAGTTTATCAGCACAGTACCGGTTTGTTATTTAAGATCAGACTTGGCGGCTAACTGCCATTGTTTAGATTGTTTTAATACCAGAAAGAGACTGGTTTCATTTAAGCCCATCAGATCCAAGCCACGTTCAGCTGGCAGATCTATGTCAATAGTTTCTTCAAGGGGGATCGAAGACAACTTCTCTAGCTGAACAATTAAGTCAGCTACATCCACTATGGGCGTGAAGGTTTTACTCGCTTGTGTGTGTAAAATACCCGCGCCAATGAATGAGCCCAAAGCAAGAAAAATAGCCATACGACCATGATTTAATAACCAACTAAGTACAGGGTCATATAAACGCTTAAACATTCGTGGCAAGCATGGCTACTCAGGAGAGATATTCTTTAAGAAATAGGAAGTCAAAACGGGAATAACGGTTAGCGATATAAAATGAGCGCTCAGTCATATTATAATGATCTAGCAATAACGCTAGAGAACTATTTGTAAGCTTTTTTCCGCATTTACAGTAGATGAAAAAGCGATCATCCATGCTAGAAGGAAAGTAGAAAATGGCCTATACAACCGTATTACGCTTGGGTTCAAAAAATAACTTTTCAACGATACTTTCATGAATAGATAATAATGCAGGAACTACAAATAATACAAGCACTGTCGCAAACATTAAGCCAAATGAAATTGACACTGCCATTGGTATTAAAAACTGTGCTTGCATAGATGTTTCAAATAATAAAGGCGTTAAACCACCGATTGTTGTTAACGATGTTAATAGCACGGCTCGTAGACGTTGTGTTGCCGCATTGATAATAGCTTGTGTGGTTTCAATGCCGGCCTCACGCTGATGTTTGAAAAATGTCACCAAGATAATCGAATCATTAACAACGATACCGGATAAACCAAAAACACCAAATAATGACAAAATAGTAAGATCAATTCCCATGATCCAATGCCCGAATAAAGCTCCAATTAAACCAAACGGAATAGTAGCCATTACCACTAATGGCCAGCCATAAGAAGAAAATACCCAAGTAAGCACTAAGTAAATCAATGCAAATGCAATCAATAAGCCTTGTTTCATGTCTCCAAGCGTCTCAGCCTGTTCTTTAGCCCTGCCTTCAAAGCCAACATCTACGACATATCGGGATGTAATGTCAGGTAAGAATGATTTTTTTAAATCGGCCAGAATTTCATTGGTATTATTAACAGAAGCATCAACCCTCGCGGTAACATGAATCGATAGTTTGCTATCTGTATGACGCAGTACATCGAAGCCTCTACGGGCTTCAAAGTCGACTACGCTTGTCAGTGGAGCACTGCCCCCTTGTGGTAGACGGACCATGAAGTTTTCTAGTGTTGACATGGTATTTCGTTCTGAATCAGGCAGCATAACCCTCACTTCAACTTCATCATCACCATCTTGGAAGATTTGTACCAACTGGCCATCAAATGCTGCTCGTAATTGCCGGCCAACATTATCCACCGTTAAGCCAAGCACTTCTCCCTGCCCTTTAATACGGTAGATCAATTGCTCTTGCCCATAAGGCATATCGTCTTCAATTGCACTAACACCACTATATTGTTCTAGTTTCTCGGCGATCTCTCGACCAGCCTGCTTCAATATCACTGGTGAGGCACCACTTAAGCGAATATCTAGATCACTGCCCGGTGGCCCCGTTCGGCGCTCAGAGAGCGTGAAGGTCTCAATTCCTGCTGGTAATATGATATTTTTTCGCCATTCATTTATAAAATCTTTATTTCTAACCGTTCTATTGTCAGGTGAGACTAATTCTAATTGAATTGAGCCAAAGCGTTCTCCAGTTTGTGCTGAAGATCGGCCAGCTGTACTTGCACTGCCAAGACGTGTAATAGATATTTTGACTAATTCGGGATCTAATTTTTGAGTCGTTTGATCTAACGCCACATTAAGATGATCTAGAAACTGTTTCACTTTGTCTGAAGGAGTACCCGCTGTAAAACGGGCATTAGCCGTTATGCTAGTGCCTTCTGGTGATGGAAAAAAAGTAAAGCTTAATCGACCTCCTGCTAATAGACCGATACTCATTATTAGTAAAGCTAAACTAATACTGAGTGTGATAGCACGATATTTAACTGCCAGCGTAACCAACGGTTTAAATAGATCATCACGCAGGTAATTGAATTTAGCATCGAACCACTTTCGTACAGGAGGTGGTTTGGCATGATGAATTTTATGGAAAGCATGACGCAAGTGACCAGGTAGTATCAAGAAGCTCTCAAACAGTGATGCAATAATAACGCATATAACAACAAAGGGTATATCATACAGTATGTTACCAATTATTCCTCCAATCATTATTAAAGGTATAAATGATGCAATAGTGGTCAGTGAGGAAGAAATAACAGGCGCAAACATGCGCCGAGCTCCGCCTTCAGCAGCCATTAGTGAATTTTCGCCAGATTGATAATGAGACAGGCTATCTTCACCTACTACAATGGCATCATCAACAATAATACCCAGCGCCATAATTAGGCCGAATAAGCTAATCATATTAATGCTGCCACCAAATAGATACATTAGAATCAAGGTAGCCATAAATGAAACAGGAATGCCAACTGCAACCCAAATTGCAACCCGAGCCTGCAAAAATAAGAATAGAATGCCTATAACAAGAATTAATCCCCCCAAACCGTTATAGAGCAATAGATCCATACGCTCTTTGATCAGTTCCCAACTGGCATCATAGACTTTTATTTTGACACCTTTAGGTAGCTGCGCCTCATTCTCCGTCACCCATTGTTCGAGAATATCGGCTGACACCAGTGAGTCCGCATTTTCTGTTCGTTGTAATGCGATTTCTATGCCTGGTTTACCTTCATAAAATACCTTTACCTGTTTACGCATGGGACGTCGCTCAACCTTCGCAACATCATCTAACAATAACAGTCGTCCATTACGATCAGTTTTAAGTGATAATTCAGAAAATGCTTGTGCATCACGCCGTTGCTCTAAACTTCTTAATTGTTTTGCTGTTTCATCATTACCGACTTCCCCAGCAGGAAGATCACGACTTAACTCTGCAATTCGTTGGCTAACATCATCTAAACTAAGGCCCATTGATTCAAGCTGATTAGAATCAACTTGAATAGCCATTTCTTCTTTAGGTAAGCCGTTAATTGTTACTCTGGAAATACCTCGATCTAATAAATCATGCTCAATTTCATGAACTAAATGGCGAAGTTCACCTAACTTACCTTCAGTGGTAATCATTAAACTCGCTACGTTCCCATAACGTGTGACGATACTTACCTTAGGCACTTCTGCATCACTTGGTAAATTGCGTAATTGAGCAACTTGATCTTTTACCTGATCAAGCGCCTTACCCATATCAGTGCCTTCATCAAACTCCAATGTGACAATTGACATACCATAGGAAGATATTGATGTCATTTTATCGACAAAGTCTATAGTGCGTAGCTCTTGCTCTACGCGGCTTGAGATTGACTTCTCTATATCTTCTGCGCTGGCACTGCGCCATTCAACTCTAACAGTGATAAAGTCTAAGGCAAAGGTTGGGAAAAACTGTGTATTTAATTTACTAAGTGACAGTAGTCCACCCATCAGTATAATAATCATTAATAAATTTGCTGCTACTTTATGCTGAGCAAATAGACCAATAAAGTCACGTGTTGAATTACTCACCTAAAGCTTCGACTCTTAAGCCAGTGATAGCATTTGGTAACTGTGTTGCTACCACGATGTCACCTTGCGATATTAAATTGCTTCGAACAATGTGCATCTTGTCATTATTACTATTTGGATATTCGCCAACACGCTGGATATCAATTGCTTGTAAATAACCTTCTTTAATTATATAGATTTTATTGAGACCATATAACGCATTGGAAGGCAAAGCAATAACATTCTCTTGAGGCGAAAGGGTTAATACTATCTCAACAAATTTACCTAGTACGGGAATGTCTTCGTCTGTAGTGAATCGAAATAAACCGTCTATGCCACCACTATCCATCTTTACCGACCCTGACAAACGATTAAGCTTAAGCGACTTACTATTATACGTTGCTGTTAAATCATCACCTCGCATCATCATTTTACGAACCTGCTGAATATAACGTCCAGGAATTTGTGCTCTGACTTCTAAGTTATTAATATCATAAATGGACAAAATATTATCGCCTGCTCGTAACCTATCCCCTACTGACACATTAAGCTGCGATATTCGACCATCAAATGGGGCAGTAATTTTAGTGCGGGACAAATCAACTTTAGCTTGCTGCAACAAGGCCTGGACACGTTTTTTCTGGGATTGGATTCGCGTTAATCTAGACGGATGATCTTCAATATCAAATTCCAAGCCTCTTAAAACGACGGCTTGGCGATGTTTAGCTGCAATAGAATCATCCAAGCTCGCCTGAGAAACTAGCTTTGTTTGTTCTAGTTTTTGAGCCCTTGCCACTGCTTTATCAGCTATATCCAATAAATATTGTTGCTGAACTAGCAACTGTTTATCTCGCAAATAACGTTGCTGTTCACTATTAAACATAGTGTTTATTTCAGTTAGCTCAGCTTGTCGCTGTGCTAATAATAGTGTTGCATCCGTATTATCAAGTTCAACTAAAACCTGTCCACGCTTAACGGTATTACCTTCAAGTACAGAAGTCGATGTAACATCTGCTACTAATGCTGATTTTAAATATGAATTTCGAGGCGTTTCAACTCGTCCATAAAGCCTTATTTGAGGTGAGATTGTCTGAAAATCAGCTATTAATGTGTTTACACGCCATATTTTTTCGGGCTGCTGCCTAACACGTTTTTCTGGCTTTGTTTGCTTTAAAGTAATAAATACCACAATGCCGATAATAACAATGCTTATCGGTAATAAAACTCGTTTAAACAACTTTCCACCCCTAATTAACTTCCAATGACATTCTAGCAGAAGCTTATGAAATAAATGCTACTGTTGTGACCGTTTAATAAGATTAAAGTTCAGCCTATATCCTATAGGAGAATTTCAAACATAGTAATTGTCAATACTACTTATATATCTAGATTCTATCGCGGCCTTTATCTTTATCTTTAGTTTCATTATTAACTAAACGTTATCACGCTCACATTGTTGCAAATACTTAAAAATGAGGCGGGCAGATTTTGCCGGCTTATTTTCAGTCAGTTCTTTATTTGCATTTCTCACTAACTGACGTATATGCTGCATATCCAAATCACTAAATTCAGTGCGTAATGTTACCATTACATTTTTATCACCTGCAATCAATTCATCACGCCATAATTCCAACTGATGAAATTGTTTAACGTCACCGTTGTGTGTTTGACGAATCTTGTCCAGGTTTTGCCTAATAGTATCAAAGTCTTCATGAACGATTATCTTGCCAATAGTGCCAATCTGTCTTTTCAAAGCACCTTTCGTCATATCTTTTGCTTTAATCAACGCTTCATATAATCGCTCTGATAAATCAAGTTTGTCTAGATCTCTAATCGGTAATTCAAGTAACTCCTTACCAAGATCTTTTAAAGCCAATAGATCACGCTTGATTTGAGATTTACTAATCTCTTCTTCTAACTCATCTTCATAGGTCGCTTTGCTGCCAAATTTTTTCATAGTGATAACCTAATGCTTACCGGATTAATAAGAAGCTAGTTGAGCTTTCAAGCAACATTCTAGTTGTAAAACTACCAAAGAAAAAGCCATGGACTTTACCGTGACTAAAAGCGCCCATGCAGGTTATATCGATATTATTTTCTTGCTGGTAGGCTGTTAACTGCTCAATAACCTCACCTTGTAGTGCACGCGTGCTCACATTGAGGTTGGACATTGACAATATAATGCTCGCTTCATCTATAAGTTTTTTCGCATCATTTATATTGGCTTTAACTGACACCACATGAACATCAAGCGATTGACTATATAACTGACCTTTGGCAAGTAACTTTAGAGCCTTGGAAGATGTTGGACTGCCGTTATAAGCAAACAGCATTTTTTTAGGCGCTGAAAAATCTGTTTTAACAATAAAGACTGGCGTGTGAAGAGCACGTATAGATTCTTCAAGTTGAGAGCCTAAACCTTGTTTATCTGCTGGATGACTTTCACCTTTTGCGCCTAAGATAACTAACGCTGCATCTGACTCTAAATCAATTAATGCTTCAGGAAGACTACCATGACGTTGCTTGGCGGTAATATTAGTTACCCCGGCTAATTGAGCTTTTTGTTTTGCAGCATCGAGAATAGTTTTACCTTCCGCTATCAATCTTTTACTTTCTAGGCGTTCTTCGTCAGATAGCTTATCGAGCAAATGCTCTTTCATATTAGGCGTTAAATTACCTTCGCGGTTAATATGCTCACTTTGATGACTATGTTCAATAGTATGTAAAAATTGTAGTGGTGACTGACTGCAGTTGGCTAACCATATTGCATGCTCTACAACAGCGTTACCTAGTTCGGATCCATCGATACATGCAACGATCATTTTTGTCGTCATTCTTAGTGTCCCCCCATGATTTTTTCTATCTCTTCAGGTTTATCATGCACTGCAAATTTATCCAATAACGTTTCACTAGCTTCGTTTAGACCGCTGATATTAACATCAGCCCCTTCACGGCGTAGCTTTAATACAACTTTATCTAATGCATCGACGGCCGTAATATCCCAGAAATGAGCACGATGAACGTCAATGACAATTTTATCAACCGCTTCTTTATAATCGAATAAGGCGATAAATTTATCCGATGAATTAAAGAAGATTTGACCTACAACATTATAAGTACGCGTATTTGTTGCTTCATCAAATGATGAATCAATGTACATGAATTGGCTCAAACGTTGCGCCATAAATAATGAACCAATCAAAATTCCTGTAAATACACCTAGGGCTAAATTATGAGTCCAAACCACGACGATTACGGTCGAAATCATCACCACAGAAGCGCTAGTCGGGTTGGTTTGAAGCTCTTTAATTGAATTCCAGTTAAAGGTACCAATTGATACCATAATCATCACAGCCACTAAGGCCGCCATAGGTACTAACTTTAACAGATCACTTAAAAATACAACTAGAATTAGTAGCACAACACCAGCAGTCATCGCAGACAAACGACCACGGCCACCTGATTTAACATTGATAATAGATTGACCAATCATGGCACAACCCGCCATGCCACCAATTAAACCTGAACCAATATTGGCAAGACCTTGGCCTTTACATTCACGTTTTTTATCGCTGTCTGTATCCGTTAACTCATCAATAACATTAGCAGTCAGTAAGGATTCTAATAATCCTACTACAGCAATAGAAATTGAGTATGGTAATACGATGAATAATGTATCCATATTGAAAGGAACATCTGGCCATAAAAAGATAGGCAAGGTGTCGGGTAATTCACCCATATCACCAATGGTACGAACATCAACACCCATAAAATAAACAAATACAGTCAAGGCAATGATATTGATTAAAGGAGATGGTAAAACCTTACCGACGACCGGAACATAGGGAAATAGGTAAATAATACCTAAACCAGCTGCTGTTAAGGCATACATATGCCATGTCACATTCATTAATTCAGGCAATTGCGCCATAAAGATAAGTATAGCTAAAGCATTTAAAAAGCCGGTCATAACCGACTTAGAAATAAAACTCATAAACTTATGCAAGTTTAGATAGCCGGCTATAATTTGTAGTAAACCTGCCAAGACCGTTGCAGCTAATAAATACTGCAAACCATGATCTTTAACTAAAGTGACCATTAACAATGCAGTAGCTGCTGTAGCAGCAGAAATCATACCGGCACGACCACCAGTAATAGCGATGATTACTGCAATTGCAAATGAAGCATACAAACCAATTTTTGGATCCACACCCGCGATAATAGAAAAAGCAATGGCTTCAGGCACTAGTGCAATGGCAACGACAATACCCGCTAAAATATCGCCACGGATATTGCCTAGCCAGTCTTGTTTAGCTGATAGCAGCATGTTTAATTTACCTCGTTACGAAAGAATTACATTGTCAGAACTGACAGTAAACCCGCTATTATACATTAAACAGTGCTTGTATTTGGGCTTTGAAAGTAAGCATGTAACGAGGACACTATTGCTGTTTTTACTTATACTGTACAAGGCGATTATGCGCAGCAGTTAAAATAATTCTTTTTTGTTTGTCATCACTTTGACTCCATTGCATGATTTCCTTGATGCTACGATAGCACCCTAAGCAAATATTATTCTTATCAAGGCAACAGTTTCGAACACAAGGTGATGTAATAGTTGTCATTTTCTCTTTAACACCATAAATTATTAACTTTAGCCAAATAAAAATCCGTATCAATCTTTTTCCGAGACCTATTTATTGGCACTATAAGGCGATTTTAACTTATTAATGATATTCAATGTTCACTGCTATGAAACCAAATATGATTACCTATAGTCATATTATTTCGGGTTACAATCACTCTATACAAACTTTAATTAAGCAAAGGGCCAAAATATTATGTTGCACAATTATGTGATTGCCGTATTGCTAATATCTATTGGCGTCATACCCTACTCCGGGCTAGCCAGTACTATCTGCAATGAAGTACTTACGGATGTGGAAAATAACGACTTGAAAATAAAAAAACTGCCTTTAGATACAGTCGTTCGTATTGCATCCCCACTTCAAGAAATACAGGTATCCCCTTATTACGGTCATGGCTCAGGTGTTTTAGTTCAATATAGAGAGGAAGCTGGTTTTGTTCTCTCTGCCTCACATGTCACAGCCAGTCAGCCACTTATTTTAGTGTCGATCAGTACCCAAAATGATCGGCGACTATTTTGGGCTCAATTCGTTAAAGAAGATAAAAATATAGATCTATCACTTTATAAGCTCATTGATGGTGGCGTGGTAAATAACGCTGCCAAAATCTTTGAAGGTAATAATGAAATCTTTGAACAATCCTTATTCACTGTTGGTTACCCTATTAAGTTAAGTTCTTTATCAAAAGCGGAATTATTCCCACTGTCAAAACTTATTGTTCGAAAACAAAATTTATTAGGAACGAGCAAATACCTAGGTTTAGGTTTAAAAATAAAGCCACTTGTTATGAGTGACTGTATTGAAACAGGGCTGAGTGGTGGTCCTGTCTTTGACAACGAGGGCCGTATTTTTGGCATAAACCACAGCACGGACCGATTTAGAAATAGTGTTAGCACTGTTAATGGTTATGTAGTTTCATCTGCGTATATAGTTAAATTTCTAAAATAGAATTGTACTGTTTATCGAATATAGCCACAATTTATAGCGGTTACTCAAGCGATTTCAGTACTCGCTTAATTTCAGATCTAACAGAATTAATGCTTTTAACAAGCTGTTCGACTGCTTCTTGTTCACGACCAATTTCTTCCCCGTTACTAGACCAAACCTTGGTTAGATTTTCAGCTTTTTTCTCAATAGTAGGATCAGTCAATACACTTAAATCAGTAATTAACCCCACTTTAACCCAGCCTTTTCTTGGGTTTCCTTGTTCCAAATCCTTATCATAATGGGCAATATAAATAAGTTGTTGCAAGGATGACAATTCAACCAGCATTTCAACACTAGCAATGCGAATGGTATTGTTCTGTTCAGAGACTTCCAGTTGCCAAACATTGTATGAAAAACCTAATAATATAAATAACATGCTAAATATCAGCGTAACTTGGTGCATTTTAAATTTACTTTGAAACAGACTATTCATTTTTTTCCTATTCCTATTTACAGAGTAGAGGTATTCAAGGCAAATTTGTTACCGTTATTCACCGATTATTGTCACAATGACTGTGCGATGGTGTCGATGGGTTCTATGCTCCCACAAATAGATACCTTGCCATATTCCTAAATCACATCGTCCTTGACTGACAGGCAGTGTTAAATCAGGGTTAGTCAGCACTGTTCGAATATGAGCACTCATATCATCAGGCCCTTCATCTTGATGTAAAAACATCGGGTCGCCATCGGGCACAATATGTTGCATATACGTTTCTAAATCTCGACGCACATCAGGATCGGCATTTTCACACAACATTAATGAAGCACTGGTATGTTGAACAAAGACATGACAAGTACCAACTCGAATGCTAGATTCTGCTAATAAGTCTTGAATTTTAGCAGTGATATTAGTGGTACTTCGACCAGCTGTGGTGAAATTTAATGTTTGTTGAAAAACCATTATTGAACGCCTGCCTCAAAAAAGGCTTTCGCACGACCGCTATTAATAATCTGCTTTACATGGTCGGCTGCTTGATATTGGGATGGTTGCAATCCTACATGCCAGATATTAATCGCTGCAGACAAGACTAAACTATCAAAAGCAATGCCTGCTTCACCTGATAATGCTTTCAAGCCAACATCAACAGTTTCTTCAGCAGTGACTTTATCTGATTGTTGTGGCAATACACCACGTGTTGTTTGTTCAATTCCAAATGCTGTTGGATCAATCAACAGCTCATCAACGTGTTCACCATGAACGCGATAATTATTAGACGTTTCACGTAAGGTCGGCAATATACCGCCTTCAATACCTCGCATTACTAATGCCGTATCAAAGCCTGATTGATTGGCTAGCCATGCTAAAACACTGGGGTATGCTTTATGTACAAAGCCAACGGATAAATGATTTTTATGCTGCGCTTTGATGGGCAAGATCAGCTTTTCTAAGGCCGCTAAACTAGGGCGTTTAATTATTTTAGTTCGCAAGCTCTCAAGTGCGTATAAGCCTGGCGTAGACTGAGATTGATCGACATATGCCCAAGCAATATCAGCATTATCAATACGCTGGGTTGCCTTTTCTACTGATTGATAAGTATCCATACCAGCAAGTGCTAAAACTTGTGAATGAGTGATGCCAAATTTTGGCCCCATTTCTTTTACGCCTTGCGATACAGTCGGCAAACCTGATGCCGCTAATACTGCCGGTAAAAAGGCCAATATCGGACAGTGACGGTTATAACCATTAAAGGGATCAGCAAATGTTAATATCTCTGAAACAGAAGCGGTATGTTGATCGGTTTCTTGTTGCAAAGCTTGTAATAAACCAAGGTTTTCATCATTAGTTTCAGTTTTCATTCGTAAACCAATAAAGAAAACGGCGGCTTGAACAGGATCGGCTTCACCTGACAGAATTTCTAACATGGCCTGCTTAGCTTCATCTATCGATAAGTTCTTACTTAAATGAGGCCCTGTTGCCACTTTTTTTATTGCATTGACTACTGCAGTCATATTTATCCCTAGTTTAACCATACTATTAACGTTGTTTCATCTACAACCGTAATGCCGAGTGATTGTGCTTTTTTTAATTTAGAACCTGCATCTCGACCTGCCACCACATAATCTGTCTTTTTAGACACAGTACCTGCGACCTTAGCCCCTAATGCCAGCAGTTTTTCTTTTGCTTCGCTGCGAGATAACTTTTCTAGTGTGCCGGTTAATACCAACGTTTTTCCATTCAGTTCAGAGCTGGATTCTAATTTCTGTTCTTGGGGCCATGAAATTCCTGCGCTGATTAAACGCTCAATAACTTCTCGGTTATGTGCCTGTTCAAAAAAGGTCACTATATGGTGAGCTACTATAGGACCAACATCCTCAATGTCGATTAAGGCTTCTTCATTCGCGTGTTCAAGTGCATCTAAAGTTAAAAAGTAAGTAGCTAAAGATCGCGCAGTAGCTTCACCTACTTCACGAATGCCTAATGCATAGAGAAAACGAGCAAACTTTGTTTGTTTAGCTATTTGCAAGGCATTAACTAAATTTTCAGCTGACTTTTCACCCATGCGATCTAAGGATGCTAATTGACTAACGGTAAGATGAAATAAATCGGCCGCATCCTTAATCAGTTCAGCATCTACTAATTGTTCAACAATTTTGTCGCCCAAACCATCTACATCTAAAGCTTTACGTGACGCAAAATGTTTAATGGCCTCTTTACGTTGCGCGCCACAATAAAGCCCGCCGCTACAACGTGCTTTTGCTTCGCCATCAATACGTTCAACATCAGAGCCACAAATGGGGCATAAGCTAGGCATTACAAATTGAATCGAATTATCAGGCCGCTTAGACGGCACGATTTGCACTACTTCAGGAATTACATCTCCTGCTCGACGAACAATAACAGTATCGCCAACGCGGACATCTTTTCGGCGAATTTCATCTTCATTATGCAAGGTCGCATTGCTGACAGTAACGCCACCAACAAACACAGGTTTTAAACGAGCAACAGGTGTTAAGGCCCCCGTTCGTCCAACTTGAATTTCAATATCTTCAATAACGGTCATCTCTTCTTGAGCGGGAAACTTATGGGCAATGGCCCAACGTGGTGCTCGCGCAACAAAACCTAAACGCTGTTGAAGTGCGACCTTATCGACTTTAAACACTACACCATCAATATCATAGGGTAAACTATCGCGTTTTTCGCCCAAATAAGTGATGTAGTCTAAGGCACCTTGCACCCCTTTCACTAGCTGTAACTCAGGTGAAATTCGACAGCCCCATTGTTCTAGCTGCTTCATTGCCGCGCTATAACTTTCAGGTGCGGTCACGCCTATAACCTCACCAATACCATAACAATAGATAGCTAATGGGCGACTAGCGGTTATTTTAGAATCAAGCTGACGTAGAGCCCCCGCGGCTGCATTGCGAGGATTAACAAATGGCTTTTTATTCGCTGCAATTTGATCTTGATTAAGTCGATCAAAACCCTCTTTCGGCATAAAGATTTCGCCACGAATTTCAACCACATTAGGAATACTGTTACCAAGCAGCTTTAATGGCACAGTTGGAATGGTTCTAACATTAACCGTGACATCTTCACCTACCGCACCATCACCACGGGTAGCAGCTTGAACTAATACACCTTGTTCATAACGAATGCTAATGGCTAAACCATCCAGTTTAGGTTCAGCGGCATAAGTTTGAGTTTCAGTTGAATTAATCCAATCTCGCACACGTTGATCAAAGGCATTAAATTCAGCAGCATCAAATACATTATCAAGCGATAGCATGGGAAGTGCGTGTGTTACTTGGCTGAATTTATCAAGTGCTTGTCCACCGACTCGATGGGTCGGTGAATCGCTAGTGGATAACTCGGGTGCTGTTAGTTCAATTTGTTTTAACTCATAAAATAATCGGTCATACTCACTATCAGTAACTTCTGGTTTATCAAGGTCATAGTACTGGTAGTTATATTTATTTATTAAGTTTCTAAGCTCGCTGGCACGATGTGCTAATTCTATTTTAGTAGTCATTATTGTAATGATTGTTTTCTGCTTGTAATTGTAAATTGAGGTTTAATATTCTACTTCGCATTGCTTCAACCGTCGTTTGATTAACCGGTTGCCGAGACTCATCTGACAGCACCCCATCCAACTTATCGGCCATTTTTTCAGCAGTATCGAGCAAGTCATCAAATAAGGTCAAGCCATTCATTGGTCCAGGAAGTCGTGAAAATATTAATAATCCGGGTGTTTTCATCATGGCGAAAGAGTCAGGGTTCAAAGTGCCAGGATCTAAAATATTAGCCACGCTGAATAGTGATTGCGTCCTTAAACCGGGAACTTGGCGATGATATATCTGTAAATCACCAAAATGAAGATCTAGACCCTCTAGAACTAGTTTAATTGATTTACCAGAGAATAAAGCGCCCTCCCTCGCCATAACAGTAAAAGCAATAACTATCTCCCACTCGTTAATAAGCTGATTGTCCGTTGCTACTTGTTGTTGTTTTGGGGCATGACTTTTAGCTGTTTGACTCAGTTCAACCGTATCATCTGCGATATTTTCAGGTGCATAAGACTCATCGCTTAGCCCATCAATTTTAATTGCCGCCTCAACTACGGGTTCAATTGGATTATCATCTGTTTTTTGAGGTTCAGGCTCTTTTGCAGCAAAATTTTCAGAGAGCGATACCGTTGGCTCAGCATCAATATCAAACCGTTCGCTATCAATCGTTTGTTGAGTCATTTCCTTTTCGAATAATTCCGCAAACTGATTACTATCAGCCATCTCTGGCTCATTATTATTTATACTATCAAGCAGTAATGCTCTACGTTGCTTACTGCTACGATTGGCATACCAAGCAGCACCTACAAAGGCGGCTATTAGTAAAATTATAATAATGAGTAGATCTAACACTTAAATTTATCTTCCAATTAAGGGATAATGGACATTTTAATTATCAATTCGAGATTTTTCATGTCAACACAACCAAGCAAACAATTGGAAACCTTCGATAACGAGTTTCCTGAGCGTGATTATAGCATCCACATAGAGACTCCAGAGTTTACTGCAATTTGCCCCAAAACAGGTCAACCAGATTTTGCCACAATTAAAATTGATTATGTACCCGATTTAAAATGTGTCGAATTAAAGTCATATAAACTGTATTTATGGTCTTACCGTAACGAAGGTGCATTTCACGAAAAAGTGACCAATATGATTTTAGATGATTTAGTTGCAGCAACAAACCCACGTTTTATGCGCGTAACTGGCATTTTCAATGTCCGCGGCGGTGTTTATACCAATGTTGTTACTGATTATAAGAAAGAAGGTTGGGTTGCCCCAACACCCGTCCATTTACCATAATACTACTATGTGTGTTGCCAATAACACACATAGTAGTAGTGTTCTCGGCACCTCAGGGTGTCGAGCAATTGCAATTGATGACAATAAGTAAATTATTGCCTTCAAATTCAATAAACACACTCCAATCAACAAGAGCCAAGCCGCTATTGCCTACTTACACTTTCAGTATTCTCAAAGCGTACTGTTGGGGGCAGTTCACTAAATCAAAAATGGTAAGCGCCTTGCGACACCAGTATCATTTATTATAGTCAAACACACTGAAGCACTTCTATAGCGGAACCTTGCTAGCAAAAGGATAACAATTCATGCGGGATTTATTCAAAGGAGCCAATTACCTTTTCCGAGGATTTGGATTAATCAACCAAAAAGGTATTCGCCGCTTTGCTTATGTTCCCATAGCGATTAACACCCTACTGTTTGCGTTTGCAATTTGGTTAAGCGCTAGCAAACTTGATCAATGGATCACTAATATGATTCCTAGCTGGATCCCAGAATGGTTACTTGGCTGGATCATGTGGTTTATATGGCCTTTATTTGCAATATTACTGTTAGTGGTGATTTTTTTTACTTTTTCTATTATTGCCAATATTTTAGCTGCCCCTTTTAATGGGCCTCTAGCAGAAGCAGTAGAAACCAAGCTATTAGGTCAGCCACCGCAGAATATTAATTGGTCTGAAATAGTCAAAGATGCACCGTCTATTATGTGGAATGAAATCCGAAAACTGGCCTACATTTTAATGTGGGTTATTCCACTCTTCATTCTGTCATGGGTTCCGGTCATTAATATCATTGCACCTGTATTATGGCTTTTATTCTCTAGCTGGATGTTAGCCATTGATTACCATGACTACCCAATGGGAAATCACTTGATTAAATTCCCACAACAACGCAAATTATTAAGACAAAAACGTTCTCTAGCACTTGGTTTTGGTGCGGCAACACTTGGCGTGACAATGATTCCTATCGTAAATTTTTTGGTGATTCCTGCTGCTGTTGCTGGTGCAACACTGTTGTATATCGAAAGAATTAAAGATTAGTTCATCGAAACAAGATCGAGGCTCAACATCATTAATCGAGCCACCATCAGCACTTCTGCATACCGTTAATTCAAATAAGAGTTACATTTTTTATTATTTGGGTGAACTCAAGCCAAATAAAATACTCTAAACTTCTTTTACTCTAATCTAGCTAACTCATAAAGAGAGACACACTGTGTTTTTATCCTTCTTCCCCAAACCAAAATTATTCTTTATCAGCTTCGCCTTATGGGCACTTGCCAGTGTTTTGGGTTGGTACTTAGTCGTCCAAAACCTAGAGCATTTAAGTTTAGGGTCTTTATTTGGCGTTCATTTTCCTGAGGCGCTTGCCCAAAACGCTGATACAGTAGCTCAAGCGGCTTTTCAATCAGCACAAAAGTTAGCGCTTAATCTCTGGCAGTATCAATATATGGCCCTTTGCTATGCGCTATTTATCAGTGCCTGGATTATTTTTGGCGGCCAGAAATGGGCAAAATGGTCGGTCATTGGTTCTGGTTTGATTGTGTTTATCACATGGTTTCAAGTGCAAGTGAGTGTGATGATTAACGCGTGGTATGGCAACTTTTATAATTTAATCCAAAAAGCCCTAACCACACCAAATTCAATTACCGGCGATGAGTATTACTCACAACTGTTTACTTTTGCGACTATAGCCTTGATAGCTATAACCGTTGCTGTATTAAATAACTTCTTTGTTAGTCATTATGTCTTTCGCTGGCGCACAGCTATGAATGATTACTACACATCAAAATGGTCACAAGTGCGTCAAATTGAAGGGGCTTCACAGCGTATTCAAGAAGATACTATGCGTTTTGCTACTATCGTTGAAACACTTGGTGTTAATTTCCTAAATGCAATAATGACATTAATAGCCTTCTTACCTATTTTATGGGGCTTATCTGGCTATGTAAAAACATTACCTATTATTGGTGAGGTATCACAAGCCCTGGTTTTTGTTGCAATCGTATGGTCAATCATAGGCACAGTATTTCTAGCTGTTGCAGGTATTAAGTTGCCGGGTTTGGAATTTAAAAATCAACGTGTCGAAGCAGCTTATCGAAAAGAGCTTGTCTATGGCGAAGATTATGTGGATCGTGCTGAACCTATGAAACTTATTGAGCTATTTTCAAATGTGCGACAAAACTATTTCCGGCTTTACTTTCACTATTTATATTTCAATGTAGTACGATATGGCTACCTACAAGCTGGTGTATTAATTCCACTCATTGCCTTAGGCCCATCTATTATTGCTGGTGCACTTACCTTAGGTGTCATGCAACAGATAAGTAATGCATTTAACCAAGTTGAAGACTCTTTCCAATTATTGGTTAAGTCATGGACGACAATTGTTGAGCTGCTGTCTATTTATAAACGTCTAAAAGCCTTTGAAGCGGCGATTAATCATCAACCTCTGCCAGATATCGATCAACAGTTTATAGCTGCAAAGGATGAAGAGATAACGGTTTAATTTACTACACTAGCCAGTGAATTATTATGTCTAACTCTAGTGGCATTACTGAGTAAACCAGATCATTATTAATTCTAGTCAATAGGTTAGTGATAATAAACCCTCGCTGATTATTTTAGCTGTATAAGGTGAATTCAGTTATTAGCCCTTTTTTTTCATACTTAATCAACTGATGATAGAATTCTGCCATGACTCAATTAAAATATTTAGCTGCTTATCCAAAAGCAGTTCAAAATGAAATTAGTGCGGCACTTGCCAATAATTCACTTGGTCAGTTTTTGTTAGATAAATACCCTGTCACTCACCAGATTAAAACTAATAAAGCACTGTATTGCTATGCAATTGAGTTAAAAAATCAATATATTCGTCAGTCTAGCCCGCTTAGCAAAGTAGTTTACGATGACAAATTGGATGTGCTGCATCAAGCTTTAGGCATACATACCTTTATCTCTAGAGTGCAAGGCAATAAATTAAAAGCAAAAAATGAAATGCGAATCGGCTCAGTATTTAAACGGGCGCCTACCGAATTCTTAACTATGATTGTTGTACATGAATTAGCACATCTAAAAGAAAAAGATCATAATAAAGCATTCTATAAATTATGTACTCATATGGAACCCAACTATCATCAGTTGGAATTTGATATGCGTCTTTATCTCACCTACTTAGATCGTGTGGGAAAACTGTATTGACCCTATTGCATTTTTTGCTATGAATTAAGTTGATTATAGATAAGCTTAAAAAATAACGGCATAATACCGAGCACTCTGTCAGCTAATAGTTATTAAAAACCTAATTGACTTAGAAGAGCAATACTCATCAGGAGAGAAATATGAAGCTAGAATCCTTAGCGCTGCACCATGGCTACACCTCAGAACAAACAACCAAGGCAGCAGCTGTTCCAATCTATCAAACAACATCGTATACCTTTGATAATACCCAACATGGTGCCGATCTATTTGATCTAAAAGTACCAGGTAATATCTACACTCGTATTATGAACCCAACCACTGATGTACTCGAACAACGTGTAGCAGCAATGGAAGGTGGCATTGCTGGTCTAGCATTGGCGTCTGGTATGGCTGCGATTACCTACGCGATTCAATGCATCTGCTCTACTGGCGATAATATTTTAAGTACTAGTCAACTCTACGGTGGTACATACAATTTATTTGCACACGCCTTTCCCCGTCAAGGCATCGAGACACGCATGTTCTCACATGATGATTTCAACGGTTTTGAAAATGCGATTGATGACAAAACCAAAGCGATTTTTTGTGAATCAATTGGTAACCCTGCTGGCAATATTGTCGATATTGAAAAACTGTCTGAGATTGCCCATCGCCATGGTATACCACTAATTGTAGATAACACAGTAGCAACACCCTTCTTGTGCCAACCTTTTGAACTCGGTGCTGATATTGTTGTTCATTCACTGACAAAATATATTGGCGGGCATGGCACCTCTATTGGCGGCATGATTGTTGATTCAGGTAAATTTGATTGGGCTGCTAACAAAGAGCGCTTCCCGGAGCTTAATGAGCCTGATCCAGCCTATCATGGTGTTATTTATACCGAAGCATTAGGTCCTGCCGCTTATATTGGTCGCTGTCGTGTTGCACCATTGCGTAATACCGGCGCGGCTATTTCACCGATGAACTCATTTCAAATATTGCAAGGGCTAGAAACACTTGGCCTACGTATGGAAAGACATTGTGACAATGCTGAAAAATTAGCAGACTATTTACAAAACCATCCGAAAGTCAACTGGGTTAACTATGCTGCACTAGCCAATAGCCCATACAATGAAATGTGTAGAAAGATCACTCAAGGCAAGGCTTCAGGTATTCTCAGCTTTGGCATTAAAGGTGGAATTGAGTCAGGAACACAATTTATTGACGCCTTAGAAATGATTCTTCGATTGGTCAATATCGGCGATGCAAAATCATTAGCTTGTCATCCTGCATCGACAACGCATCGCCAACTTAATGAAGAAGAGCTAATTAAAGCGGGCGTAAGTTCAGACTTAGTGAGGATTTCAGTTGGCATTGAAAGTATTGACGACATCATTGCCGATGTTAGCCAAGCACTGGACAAAGTAAGCCCATAATATATCCATGAATACAATTGAAAAAGCCCTGACAATCAGGGCTTTTTTTTAGTTATAGAAAGCCCCTAGTGAGTCGTTGCTAATAATTCTATTAACCCCATTTTATCAACAGGATGAGATAAGAAGTAACCTTGGACACACTCACAGCCTATGTTTTGCAAGTACTCAAGCTGCTGTTGGGTTTCAACGCCCTCTGCAATAACATTAAGTTGATATATTTTGGCAAGATCATGAATGGTCTTAACTACTTTTGCCAATGATTCATCATCAGAAAATAAATCGTTGATAAATGAACGATCTATTTTTAAATTAGTAGCTGGGTAGAGTATTAATTGATTAAATGACGTATAACCAGTACCAAAATCATCTAAAGACAATGAAAATCCTTTACTAGCAAACTCATTCAATACCTTTATAACTATTGGATTATCAGGTACCAGAGCTGTTTCAGTCACTTCTATATCAATAAGTGAACACGGTAAATCATAACTTTCTACAATCGCCTTTACCTTCTGGGGAAAGTTCTCATCTAATAGCTCCACGCCAGAGATATTAATTGATAATTTACCCTCAAAGCCAGTCGCTTCGCGAATTAAAGTAAAATCTTTAATTGCATTATTTAGTACCCATTCATCCAAGATTTTAATTAAGCCAATTGATTCAGCAACAGGGATAAATACGTCTGGGCCATAATCGACTAACTCAGCAGAATGGCAGCGCAATAAGGTTTCTATTGCAACAATTTCTTTTGTCTCTCCGGAAAATATAGGTTGATATACCAAGGAAAAATCTTGCTGTTCAACAGCCTTTTTCAACCCCGTTTCTATATTTTGTCTTACTGATAATTCATTAGCGATTTGATCATTAAAAAACTGAAAATTATTATTACCTTCTCTTTTCGCTTTGTACATAGCAGCATCCGCATAGCGGACTAAGTCTGTAGCTTTAGAGGTATCATATGGGCAAACAGATATACCTAAACTAGCATAAACAGGGTAAACATTACCATCGACGTTATAGCCTCCTTGAAATAAATTTAAGATACGTTTTGCTATTATCTTGGCATCTTGAGGGCACTCTAACTCTTTTAATATAACAACAAATTCATCACCTGCTAATCGAGCGATATCGTCATTTAAGGCTATCGCTAGATCTTCGTCAGTTGTATCAACCCTTACAGATTGACTAAGTCTTTTTCCAAAATGAATTAGTAGCTTATCGCCTACATCGTGGCCATAATTATCATTTACAAATTTAAAATTATCTAAGTCGATATAGAGCAAAGCAATAAACCGATCTTTATGTCGTTGTTCTAATATTCGTGCAAAGTTTTGTTGAAAGCTCCAACGGTTCGGTAATCCTGTAAGTGAGTCATAGAATGCAACCTTATGAATTTCATTATCGTGAAGCTTTAAAACTAATTTATAGGCATATTCTCCATAATATAATGCAACAAGACAAATTGCCGATAAAGCGAGTAATGTTAAAATAAATCGAATGGCAAAGACTTGAGAATAATCTACCAGTAATATTTGAGAAAGAGGTGTTAAAAGAAATAACACCAATAAAAGTATGAAACTGCCAGATATAGCAGCTGCAAACCAGAATCGATTGATAAACAAGGTAATGGCAAACAAAGGATATATCCACAATGTGCTTGTGTTATCAATTCCTCCTATGTATACCAAGATAAAGGTTGATAAAAATATAATGCCATTAAGAACAAAAACAGAACGATCAACCTTATCAGATATTTTGAGTATATAGGCATTAACAAGGCCAATACTCATAGCCCCAAGTAAAAGCGCTCCCATAATGAAGCGTTCTTCTACAACCGACAGAATACCAAATACTAATAAAAATAGACTGCCACTTAGGCTTAATCCTTGGCAAATAAGAATTTGCCTCTCACGGCGAACATTAATCAGCTCATGACTACTTTTCCATTTTTCCAGTAAATTATCCAAAAAAGTCTAGTCCTAACTATAAGCTTGCCAGAGATACAATTAAGACATCATGGCGTGTAAAATAATTAATTGCAATGCAATTTAGTACTATTTTTGATGCTTCAACGTGACACACCCTGCACTCGCATTCTCCCGAGCCTTCACATAATAGGCGTTAGCGTTAGTCCTTAGTCAAAATATTCCCATGAATAAAACCATGACTTGGTGTCGAAACCTATTTGAGTGATTTAATATCAGGGTAGATCACACCAAAGAAATGTTTACTGCCATCGCCATGAGTAAAAGTGCCACGAAAGCGGCGATCATGTTGCCCAGTAATTATCATAATTTTAGCCGTGCTTTATAGCCTTTTTGACCTGGAATAGTGAGGTTTTCATCACTACAATAGCCCACTAAATTAGGGATTTCGTTTGCCTTTAAATAAAGGTTGTAAAAGTAGTAGGCTAAACTAGCTGTGATGATCAGAACTAATAGCCACAACAGTATTTGTGCTAAGGCCTGCCCTTTTTTTTGCTATGTTCATTCTGCTACTTCATTTAGGTTTTCTACTTACATGGTGTCAATTACAGCATTCAAACCTTCACTTGGTCGCATTAGCTTAGCTAATAAAGCATCATCAGCAAAGTAGTTAGCATCAAGTTCAACTGCTTTACCTTGAATTGTTGTCAATTCATCAACAATCATCGCTTCATTTTCTGCTAAGGTATTAGCTAGTTTTACAAAGTAAATCTGCAGCTCTTGATCATCAGTTTGTACTGCTAGCTCTTGTGCCCAATACAATGCCAAATAGAAATGACTGCCGCGATTATCAATTTCACCGACCTTAGCTGAAGGTGTTTGATTATTGTCCAATAGTTTCTCAATCGCTTTATCTAAGGCATTCGCTAATATTTTCGCTTTTGGATTATCACGTGTATTACTTAGATGTTCTAGTGATGCTGTTAATGCTAAAAATTCACCCAAAGAGTCCCAATTGAAATGATTATTCTCTAAGAATGTTTCAACCAATTTTGGTGCTGTTCCACCGGCGCCTGTTTCAAATAAACCGCCACCATTCATTAATGGCACAATGGACAACATTTTGGCACTGGTACCTAATTCTAGAATAGGGAATAAATCAGTAAGGTAATCACGTAATACATTACCTGTTACTGAAATTGTGTCTTCACCATCTTTGACGCGTTTCAAAGTAAATACGGTGGCCTCATCTGGCGACAGAATTCGTATGTCTAGACCATCAGTATCATGTGTGGGTAGGCATGCTTCTACTTTGGCAATAAGCTGAGCATCATGTGCACGATTTTTATCTAACCAAAATACGGCCGGTGTATTACTTAAGCGTGAACGATTAACAGCTAATTTCACCCAGTCTTGTATAGGCGCATCTTTGGCCTGACATAATCGCCAAATATCACCTTGCTCAACAGTGTGTTTCATTAATACTGTGCCGTTATCATCAGTGACACAAACAGTCCCTGTTGCAGGGATTTCAAATGTTTTGTCATGCGAGCCATATTCTTCAGCTTTTTGAGCCATTAAGCCTACGTTGGGCACAGTACCCATGGTCGTGGGGTCGAATGCACCATGTGCTTTACAAAATTCAATGGTTTTTTGGTATATACCGGCATAGCAGCGATCTGGAATTAAAGCTTTAGTATCTTGTTGCTTACCTTCTTTATTCCACATTCGACCTGACGAACGGATCATCGCTGGCATTGAGGCATCAACAATCACATCCGATGGCACATGAAGGTTAGTAATACCTCGGTTAGAGTCAACCATGGCAACATCTGGCCGAATAGCATATACAGCGTCGATATCAGCTTCAATTTCAGCCTGTTTGTCTGCTGCTAATGATTTTATTTTAGCGTAAACATCACCTAAGCCATTATTGGCATCAACGCCTATCTCCTCGAACACTGCAGCATGTTTTGTAAATACATCTTTAAAGAACACTGAGACCACATGACCAAAGATAATGGGGTCTGAGACTTTCATCATAGTGGCTTTTAAATGCACTGAAAAAAGCAGCTCGTCACGTTTGGCATTTTCAAGTTCTCTTTCAATATAAGCGCGCAAAGCACTGGTATTGATGACCGAAGCGTCAATAATTTCACCGACTAATACAGGTGTTTTTTGTTTTAATACAATGCTGTCACCAGCATCAGTTTCTAATGCAATTTGCACATTGCCTGCATGACTAATTGTGACTGATTGTTCTGTATCAAAGAAATCATTAGCTGACATGCTTGCTACATGGCTTTTTGAACTGCTTGACCATATGCCCATACTATGCGGATTTTTACGCACATAGTTTTTAACTGCTGCTGGTGCACGTCGATCTGAGTTACCTTCACGTAATACAGGGTTTACTGCACTACCCTTGATTTTGTCATAGGTCGCTTTATTCTCTTTTTGCTCATCATTTTGTGGCGCTTCAGGGTATTCAGGTAAGGCATAACCTTTGGATTGTAGTTCTTTAATCACCGCTTTTAATTGTGGAATTGATGCACTGATATTTGGCAGCTTAATAATGTTCGCTTCTGGTTTTAAGGCTAATTCGCCTAATTCAGATAATGCATCAGTGATGTGTTGCTCTGATTTTAAATAAGGTGAGAAGTTGGCAATAACACGCCCTGCTAGCGAAATATCACTGATCTCGACATCAATATCAGCCGTTTTAGTAAATAATTTAATAATGGGTAATAAAGAGTGCGTCGCCAGTGCTGGCGCTTCATCGGTTTTAGTGTAAATAATTTTAGATGCCGTCATGCTAAAGTCCTAAAGTGTGAATTCGTTCTACCGCTTCTAATAAGCGTTGTTGGTTTGTGGTGTATGCAAAGCGAATATATTGCTCTGCTTGATATTGACCAAAATCGTTGCCAGGTGTTATTGCAACGCCTGCTTGCTGTAAACAATATTTAGACAGTGCCATGCTATTGGGGTTGCGTTCATCTAATAGATTGCTGCAATTGGCATAGATATAAAAAGCACCCTGTGGTGTTGCCGTTAGGTCCAAGCCCAGCGCATTTAATGCAGGAAATAAACTGTCTCGTCTTTGTTCAAAAATCTGTCGACGCTGTTCTAATAGTTCTAGTGTGTTTCTGTTGAATGCTGCTAGTGCCGCATATTGTGACACGGTTGAGGAGGCTAGAAATAAATTTTGAGCCAATCTATCCATAACCGATTCATATTGCTCAGGTACTACTAACCAGCCTAATCGCCAACCAGTCATACCAAAGAACTTTGAAAAACTATTGATTACAAAGGCATTTTTATCGACAGCCAGTACGGTTGGTGTATCAATACCATCATAGCTTAAGCCATGATAAATCTCGTCAACTACAAAATGGCCCTGTTTAGCTGTTATGGCTGTTGATAAGTCACTTAACTGTTGGCGCGACAAAACTGTGCCAGTAGGGTTAGAAGGCGAAGCTACCAGTGCTAATTGGGTGTCATCATCCCAGTGTTTATTGATATGTTCAGCTGTTAATTGATAGTTTGAATCAGCGCCAACGGCTATTCCCTGAGCCTTGCCTTCCACGAAGCGGGCAAAGTTTCGATTACAGGGATAACCGGGATCAGCCAGCAGTAGCTTTTTATCGCGTTCTAGTAAGGCACCCATCACTAATAATAAGGCGCCAGAAGCCCCTGGCGTCACTACTATTCGACTTGGTGAAACTGTAAGCTGATATTGAGTTTGATACCAATTAGCGATGGCTTCTCGCAATTCTGGCAGGCCTAAAGCAGGAGTGTAATGTGTTTTACCTGCTTTTAATGCAGCAATACCCGCCTCAACAATGGGCTGTGGGGTTTCAAAGTCAGGCTCCCCTACTTCCATATGAATAATATCTCGCCCTTGCTGTTCAAGCTGTTTTGCTTGGGCAAGAATATCCATCACATAAAATGGGTTAATATCCTTTGAGCGTTGAGCTAATCCTTTAGCTAGCACTCGTATGAATCCGCTTTAGATCATCGACAGTGACATAATTTCCAGCGATTGCCTGTCCTGAGATTACCTGACAAGGTAAATCTGCTTCACCTAAATGATCTAACACTGTTATTGCGCCAGAAAAGTCATCATCTTTAGTGTAATTATTGAATGTAACAATAGTAGGAATATTTGCACCACATGATGATAGAACGCCATTAGCAGAATCTTCGAATACTAAACATTCATCAGCTGACAAGCCAATTTGTTCTAAGCAATATTCAAAAATATCTGGCGCAGGTTTTTTAGCGGGCACAATATCACCCGCTGCAATACAGTCAAACCATGCTAATGCCTGTTCACCCAATGTACTTTTTACTAGTGCAGTAACATTAGCTGGCGTGGTAGTTGTCGCAATTGACACTCTCAAACCGGCCTTACGCGCTTCATTGATAAGGCGTTCAACACCAGGTCGCAAACCAATCTCATACCCTTCTAATAAGCTGACATAATGTTTTGTTTTGTTGGCGTGCAAGTTCATAACAAGCAATTCAATATCACCGTCATAGTCAAAATTAGTATGGAAGTCTGATAGAAAATAGCGGATACGTTCTTTACCGCCTGTTACCGCTAATAATTTACCGTATAAGGCTTCATCCCAGTTCCAATCTAAACTCGCATCAGTAAAAGCTAGGTTAAATGCAATGCGGTGGCCATTACGTTCTGTTTCAGCTAGTGTGCCATCGACATCAAAGATTATTGCTTTCAATTGTGTCATAAGGTAGTTTCATCATTAATAAATAAAATAAATAGTATCAAATTTTTTACACACAAATCAGTCTTTCTGTTATAGAATTACGGCTTGATTTAAAAGTTATAAGGCTTTAAACATGGACTCAACAGATTTAAGCACATTCACGCCGTACCAAGAAAAAAGTGGCGAAGAATATATGAATGATGCACAAGTTGCTCATTTCCGGTCTATTTTAGATAACTGGAAAGCAGAGTTAATGGAAGAAGTAGATCGTACTGTAAATCATATGCAAGATGATGCTGCAAACTTCCCTGATCCTAATGACCGCGCAACACAAGAAGAAGAGTTTACTCTCGAACTTCGTACTCGAGATCGTGAACGTAAATTAATCAAAAAAATATCACAATCATTAGATGATATTGACTCTAGTGATTATGGCTTTTGTGAGTCATGTGGTACAGAGATTGGGATTCGCCGTCTTGAAGCGCGCCCAACAGCAAACTTGTGTATTGATTGTAAAACACTTGCTGAAATAAGAGAAAAAAATCGCGTTTAATCACCTTAATTAACATGCCGACTCGCTCTATTTGGTTTATTCATTCGGCATAAAAAAAGCCCCGATACTATTGGGGCTTTTTTGTTTAATGCTTGTTAATTACTAACTACTATAGGTTTTCACCATGTTTAGCTAGATATTCAGCAACGCCCTCAGAATCAGCTTTCATACCTTCATCGCCTTTTTTCCAACCAGCCGGACACACTTCACCATGTTCTTCGTGGAATTGTAATGCATCAACTAAACGAAGCATTTCATCTACTTCACGACCTAAAGGTAAGTCATTAACAACTTGGTGACGAACGATACCTTCTTGATCAATTAAGAAAGAACCGCGTAAAGCAACACTTGCTGGGTGCTTAACACCGTAGTTTGCCATAATAGATTGATCTGTATCAGCAACTAATGGGAAATCAATTTGACCGATACCGCCGTCTTTAACTTCAGTATTACGCCACGCTAAGTGAGTGAATTGTGAATCAATTGAAATACCAATGACTTCTACACCACGTTCTTTAAATGCAGCAACACGGTGGTGATGAGCAATGATTTCAGACGGGCATACAAAGGTAAAATCTAATGGGTAAAAGAATAAAACCACATATTTACCTTTGTAGTCAGACAATGAAAAGTTTTCATTGATAGTGTTATCTGCCATAACGGCTGCTGCAGTAAAATCTGGCGCTGGGCTAGTTACTAAAACGGTCATAATTATTCCTAAACTTATAATTATTGGGATTAAAAATCATCATAATGATGACTTCATGAATTACTGAGTAAAACACTCTAGTATGCTATCAACATCATTAAATAATGTCTAATAGCATCGGTAAAAATCAGCGTATATGAGTCGTTTTAAACTGTGATGGTGAGTAACCAAAAAACTGCGTGAAGCGACGACTAAAATGACTCAAATCATTAAAACCTGAGTTATAACATGCTTGTGTAACCGAATAACCTTTTTTGATGTCTTCTGCTGCGGCTTGTAAGCGTAACTGTTGCTGAAACTCACCCGGCGTAGACCCTACTTGTTTTTTAAACTCAAGGTAAAGGCGGCTGCGACTCATACAAGATAGCTTGCATAATTGTGCTATATCTAAAGGTTCTACTAAGTTATTGACTAGGAAATTAATAGCGGCCGTTACGCCAGATGCATCGGGTACCTTACGGCAATAGCTCAGCAATACATCCCTGCCTTGTTGTCGTAATAAGCGAATAATCAATTCAGACACCCCTAAATCCATCATCATTTCTTTATCCGGGTGATTCTGAGTGAATAACGATACCAGCCTTTCTAATAATTGTTGCGTATCTGAAGTGTGATGAGTGTGAACCACTTCTGGTTGATATTGCCAATCATGTTCAGCATTATCCAGAGTGGTGAGATCCCTCATTTGCTCTGCAATTTTTTCAATCCGTTGTTTTGGAATTTCAATCGTTAAACACGTTGTTGGCCGCGATTCATTGGCTTCAGGGAAATCAATCTCAATATAGCCGCCCGGAGGTATAACAAAGGATTCATGCGGCAAAAAAACTTGCCCATCTTGCTGTTGTTGGATCGCTTCTTGACTATCGTTATGAATGATCTTTTTACCCGTAACCATTCCACAATACATTAGTTGTGGTGCATCTAAACCAACACGAGAAGCGGCACGGTAGGTATCATAGATGCTAAGCTCGGAATCAGGGCCAGAAAAGGTCAGCTTATTTTCAATTAATAACTGCCTCGACCCTCGCCTTGCCGCCGAGTGATGTAAGTCTAATTGTCTAGTCATACATAGATTTTGTGTCTGTTTGGGACTCTAAGTCAAGTATTAGGAATTATCAGACAAGTATTAGGGATTATCAGACAAGTAAACTAGCTCATTTAAGACTTTAAGACTCACGCTGTTCGATCGATATAATTAATTTAAAGTAGAGAAACAATTATGATTTATGCAAAACCAAATACTGAGGGTTCATTAGTCACATATAAAGAACGCTATGGTAACTATATAAATAATGAATGGGTGCCGCCTGTTAATGGTGTGTATTACACAAATATTTCTCCTGTAACAGGCCAAGCATTTTGTGAAATACCTCGTTCTTCCGCTGAAGATATTGACTTAGCATTAGATGCCGCGCACGCAGCAAAAAATGCATGGGGCAAAACCTCAATTACAGAACGTTCAAATATACTTCTAAAAATTGCTGATCGCCTTGAAGAAAACCTTGAATTACTTGCCGTAGCTGAAACATGGGATAACGGTAAAGCAATTCGTGAAACGCTTAATGCAGACGTGCCTTTAGCTATTGACCATTTTCGTTATTATGCCGGCTGTATTCGTGCTCAAGAAGGAACAATGGGTGAAATTGATGAAACGACCGTTTCTTATCAATTCCATGAGCCACTTGGTGTTGTTGGTCAAATTATCCCTTGGAACTTCCCGTTATTAATGGCCGCCTGGAAGATTGCTCCAGCATTAGTGACTGGTAACTGTATCGTAATGAAGCCAGCTGAAAGCACCCCCTTCTCACTGCTAAAAATGATGGAAGTAATCGGTGACCTATTACCGCCGGGCGTATTAAACATTGTGAATGGTTACGGTCAAGAAGCTGGCGAAGCATTAGCAACAAGCAAACGTATTGCAAAAATCGCTTTCACAGGTTCTACCCCAGTTGGCTCAAAAATTATGCAAGCAGCCGCTGAAAACATCATTCCATCAACGGTAGAATTAGGTGGTAAATCACCTAATATTTTCTTCGAAGATATTATGAATCAAGAAGAAGATTATATTAATAAGTGTGCTGAAGGTTTAGTGTTAGCCTTTTTCAACCAAGGTGAAGTATGTACTTGTCCTTCTCGCGCACTAATCCAAGAAAGTATTTATGATGAGTTTATGGCTATCGTTATCGAACGGGCCCAAAAAATTAAACGAGGCGATCCTCTAGATACTGAAGTTCAAGTAGGTGCTCAAGCATCGAAACATCAGTTTGATGTAATCATGAACTATATTGAGGTGGGCAAACAAGAAGGCGCTGAACTTTTACTCGGCGGTAATATTGCACAAGTGGGTGAAGACTTCGATGAAGGTTTTTATATTGAACCTACATTATTAAAAGGCAATAATAAAATGCGGATCTTCCAAGAAGAAATTTTTGGGCCTGTTGTGGCTGTCACCACATTTAAAGATGAAGCAGAAGCGCTTGAAATTGCCAATGATTCTGAATATGGCCTTGGTGCTGGTGTTTGGACTCGTGATATGAACCTTGCCTACCGTATGGGTCGAGGTATCCAAGCAGGTCGTGTTTGGACAAATTGTTATCACCTTTACCCTGCTCATGCAGCATTTGGTGGTTATAAAAAATCAGGTGTTGGTCGTGAAACACACAAAATGATGATGGATCACTACCAGCAGACTAAAAACCTATTAGTAAGTTACAGCACAAGCCCACTCGGCTTTTTCTAACGGGTTTTAAACCTTTAAATCGTCCCATTAATATTATTTAGTGGGGCGATTTTTTGTTTTAACGTCTACAACTCTTACCATTTGCAAGCTATACTCTAGCTTGAACTAAACTATAGGCTCTACTCATGTCTGAAGATAATATTGAATCAACATTACATGAAGATCGTCATTTCCCACCGAGTGCTGACTTTATTCGCACCGCATCAACAAATGCCAATAATCTTGCTTCTTTATATACGCAAGCAGAACACAATAATACTGAATTTTGGGCTGATCAAGCGCGTACAGAAATTGATTGGCAAACGCCTTTCTCAACGACGCTTGATAGTTCTAATGCGCCTTTCTTTCGCTGGTTTGCCGGTGGAAAGCTAAATGTTTCATATAATTGTCTTGACCGTCAGTTAGCACAAAATGCCGATAAAACAGCCATTATCTTTGAAGCAGATAATGGTGATGTTGAATATATCTCCTACCGTGAACTTCATCGTCGTGTATGTGTATTTGCAAATATACTAAAAGCGCAAGGCATTGAACAAGGTGATCGCGTCATCATTTATATGCCGATGATCGCTGAAGCCGTTATAGCCATGCAAGCTTGTGCACGAATTGGTGCTATTCACTCTGTGGTATTTGGTGGCTTTTCGTCTTCATCGTTAAAAGATCGTATTGAGGATACTCAAGCCAAACTTATTATTACTGCTGATGGCGGTAATCGTGGTGGCAGAATTATTGAGTTAAAAGCCACAACCGACGGTGCTCTAGAACAAGGTTGTGACAGTATTAATGCTGTTATTGTTCTCCAACGCACGGGGCATAATATCTCAATGCAATCAGGGCGCGATATCTGGTGGCATGATGCTGAGCAAGGACAATCAGATCACTGTGAGCCTGTTTGGCTCGATGCAACTCACCCACTATTCATTCTGTATACATCAGGATCAACCGGTAAACCAAAAGGTATTCAGCACTCTTCTGGTGGCTATTTATTAAATGCTATCACCACAATGCGCTGGGTATTTGATATTAATGATTCAGATGTATTCTGGTGCACGGCAGATGTCGGTTGGATAACCGGTCATACATACGTTGCTTATGGCCCGCTTGCTACTGGTTCAACCATTGTTATTTTTGAAGGCGTGCCTACTTATCCTGATGCTGGTCGTTTCTGGGATATGTGCGAGCGTCACCGGGTTAGTATATTTTATACTGCACCAACGGCTATTCGAGCTTTAATGAAAGCCGGTGATGAAATTCCCAATAAATATGATTTATCACAATTACGCTTATTAGGTACTGTTGGCGAGCCGATTAACCCTAAAGCATGGATGTGGTATCACACCGTTATTGGTAAAGAAAAGTGCCCGATTGTTGATACATGGTGGCAAACGGAAACAGGCGCACATATGGTTGCCCCAATGCCCGTCACTACCATTACCAAGCCAGGCTCATGTACTCGCGCCCTTCCAGGTATTGATGCAAGTATTGTCAATGATGACGGTGAAGAAATTACCAAGGCTAATCAAGGCGGCTATTTAGTTATTCGTCAACCATGGCCTTCTATGATTCAAACCGTTTGGGGTGACGACCAACGCTATAAAGATACTTACTGGCCAATGTTTGATGGCAAATATTATCTAGCGGGTGACAGTGCGCGCCGTGATGAAGAAGGTTATTTTTGGATCATGGGTCGTATTGATGATGTGCTTAATGTTTCAGGCCACCGTCTTGGCACCATGGAAATTGAATCTGCCATTGTTGCTCATCCTCAAGTGGCTGAAGCAGCTGTTGTTGGCCAGCCACATGATATAAAAGGTGAAGCCGTATTTGCCTATGTCGTATTAAAAGGTGAACGTCCCACTGGTGGTGTTGATGCAATTTTAACTCAAGAGTTACGTACTTGGGTTGGTGAACAGATTGGGGCTATCGCAAAGCCTGATGATATTCGTTATGCAGACAATTTACCTAAAACACGCTCAGGTAAAATTATGCGTCGCTTATTAAGGACAATTGCTAAGGGTGAAGAAATTACATCTGATACCTCTACCTTAGAAAACGAATCCATCTTGCCCCAGCTGCAAGGTAAAGCCTAGTGGCAAAACAGCAAGTCGAAGTAGAAAAAAGTCAACGACTCGACAAATGGCTATGGGCTGCGCGGTTTTATAAAACCCGCAGCCTAGCTGTTCAAGCCATAAAGGGTGGTAAAGTACACCTGAATAACAACCGTGTTAAGGCCAGCCGTACTATCAAAGCTGATGATATATTAACCATTTCAAAACCACCTTATGAATATCTAATAACCGTACTTGGACTAAACGCGCAACGTCGACCAGCAGTAGAAGCACAACAACTTTATCTTGAAAGCGAAGATAGTATTACTAAGCGTCAGCAATTACAGGAAGAAATAAAAAGCCAACCTCTCGGCATGCGACATGAAAAAGGTCGACCTAATAAACGAGATCGTCGTCATATCATTAAATTTACACGCCAACAGCAATGACAAAATCATTACTTGATCAAGTAGATAAATCTCTTCCTAAGCTCAATTACTGCATTGAATTACAAAATATAGCCGCTCAAGTCGGCTTTGATTGGACCAATATCCAAGGTGTCATCGCAAAAGTACATGAAGAGCTTAATGAGGTCATTGCAGAAATTGACACGCCTAACAACTCACAAAGACTGCTTGATGAAGTTGGTGATTTATTGTTTGTATGCAGTAGCTTAGCACGCCATTTAAATGTAGATCCACAGCAAGCGATCACACATGCAAACCAAAAATTCTACAACCGTTTTTCTCAATTAGAACAACTTGCTCTAAGTAAGTCTCAAGATATTAGCCAATGCTCGCTCGATGAATTAGACGCATTTTGGGATGAAGTAAAACAACAAGAAATTTAGCTAAATAACCTAAGCTTTAAAATATTTTTGTCCGCTGTAGACCAAGAAATGTTTGCCTTTGGCACGAGCGACCATACCGATACCAATTTTTTCTGCCAGGCGTAAGCCCATTTCTGTGACTCCTGACCGTGATAACAGTAATGGTACTTCCATCTGAGCGACTTTGATAATCATTTCAGATGTTAACCGCCCAGTGGTATAAAAAACTTTATCACGACCGGACACTTCATTTAGCCACATCCAGCCTGATATTGCATCCACCGCATTATGTCGGCCCACATCTTCAATAAACACATCTACTTGATTACCTGAGCATAGTGCACAGCCATGCACTGCACCTGCCTGTTTATACATTTTATTATATTCAGCCAAGCCATCTAATACTTGGTAAATGCTGTCAGGGCTAAATACTGGGCATTGAATATCTAAATCATCAAGTGATGCCATCACATTGCCAAACATCGTACCTTGGCCACAGCCACTAGTAACTGTACGTTTCGATAATATTTTTTCTAAGTCAGGGTTTGATTG
>Ga0105350_10000188_pt1 | contig 41429 bp, 34 predicted proteins | sample EN1Hudsemesocosm_FD_83506 | JGI IMG/M metagenome (GOLD analysis project Ga0105350, IMG submission 83506) | Methane-oxidizing microbial communities from mesocosms in the Hudson Canyon - EN1E Hudson Canyon | ecosystem: Environmental > Aquatic > Marine > Cold seeps | place: Hudson Canyon... | reverse complement strand
GCTTGGAAACCAAAAAAGCACCAGGACGCACTTGCCCTTTATCGATAAAGCAGCGAGAGCAATTATTTGATTATATTGATAAGCACAGTCGCAGTAGCAAAGGCGGGCGTTTAACAGGTGAAGCTATTCGGCTTTATATTACTAATGAATTTCAGATAAATTACCATCCTAACGCCATTTATAAACTCCTTAATCTACTCGGTTTTAGCTGGATAACCAGTCGCTCGAAGCACCCGAAGCAATCCCAAGTAGCTCAAGATGAGTTAAAAAAATTGCAAATTGAAACGATCAATTTGATCCCTGGCCATATCGCGCTAGATAGGGTGGATTACTGGTTTCAGGATGAAGCGAGAATTGGTCAACAAAATACCACCACACGCTTATGGGCACAAAAAGGCAGTCGTCCCCGTGCAGTTAAGCAGCAACAATTTGAATATGCTTACCTTTTTGGTGCAGTCTGTCCGAGTACTGGACGAACGGAGGCAATTTTGGCGCCTTGGGTAAATAAAGACATTATGCGTCAGCATCTGGAATTGATCTCAGCAGCTACCGGATCAGGACGCCATGCGGTGGTGATAATGGATGGAGCGGGTTGGCATACACAAGATATTGTTAAGGATATACCCAATGTGAGCATCATGAAACTTCCCCCCTATTCACCTGAGCTTAACCCAATCGAGCAGGTGTGGAGTTGGCTCCGCCAACATCATTTAGCAAATCGATGTTTTGAGTCGTATGACGATATCCTAGACGCCTTTACAACAGCATGGAATGACTTTGTTAACGACCTAAAACGGGTCACCAAAATGTGCAGTAGAGACTGGCTGGAGGTGAGCAACACTTAGGATGGAATGGTATTACACCACCGGGTGAGCACCTCTTCTTGTGTCCAACTTTCTGCTTGGTGTTTATCCACATACAAAACTACATGAGTGTGATTACTCATCACCGCATAAGCAGCAATATCGATAGAAAATACTGACGCTAAGAACAACAATCTTTCTTCCACCCAACCACGCCTATGTTCATAGTTTTGGCCTGTGAGCTTATCTTCTCCACACAAAAATGAACGGCGAACACAGCGGGAAACACAATGATAATAAGCCGTATCGATTAAACTGATTTGAGATTGACGTGACTGAGGCATGACTCACCATCCTTGGTTATTTGAATATCTTAAAGTTTAGAAAAAACTGTTTTTTCGCTAACTTTAAAGTTGGGTGTCTAATTTATTTTAGTGATAGGTCGAAAAACTGATTATTCTCAAACACGGCTAACGGCGCAAACGCCAGTGCCACACTTTATAGTATTATCGAAACTGCTAAATCCAATGGCTTAGTGCCATTCGATTACCTCAACCATCTGCTAAATGAAATCCCAAGCCTGAAACCAGATGACACTATCGACCACCTGTTGCAATGGAATTGAGCTAAACGCTAGGTGAGATCACCGGAGGCTTACCTTTCTTCTCTTCTTGTCATAAAAGCACCCATCCGCCTAAAGACAGTGTGGCGGGTAAAATGATGCGAGTCGGTTTGGATAGCAAATTTAGAGCGGAAATACTGTTTGGTCAAAAACCAACCAAAGTATAATCCTGCCCTGGGACCATTGTTATATACCGGTACTTTTGTCAATTTCAGCTAATAACACTTTAAGTTGTTCGTTAGTAACTTTAGCCCATCGCATAGCAAGATGATGACCCCATAATGCATTTTGAAATGCATAATCAAATTCCTTAGATTGTTGTAGTTTATTTAAATCAAACTTCATCGGCAAATCATCAAATTCAATATCGTCCCTAGGAGAACTCATTATTGCAAATGATCGGTACTGATTAAAAACAGGCTCAGTTAAATTCATTCTCCTTAGTATCCTGTTATATACACTATCAATACGTCCATGATGTTTTTGAAAATTTACTACCGCATTACGAACCTCAGTATTCCGAATCAAACCACTGCTGTCTGAAGAAAGAGCTAGTTTAAGAGAGCCTACTTTGATGTTGGGAATTGTTAAAAATGTTATAAATCTCAAACCATTCAATTGACTATCGGTTAAATCAACTTCATCACCGAGTTGTTTATAATTAGTCAAAAAATCCTTACCATCCACAAAACGTTCAACTTGAAAATCATATCTAGATTGAGTTAATTCAATTGCAAGCTTGATATCATCTTTTAACAACTCCACAAATACCGCAGACTCCTTATCCAGCAAGCGCTCATTATTCCAATTGGCAATTTGAATACCGATACACACACCTGCAATTACTATGACAAAATCAAGAAATACGGCAGTCCAGTTCTGTGTTCGAACGTGCTCCATCACACGACGTAACAACATAATATTTCCCCACTTAATTAGCTGTCCCTTTAAAAAATCATATCTTATAGCCGCTACCTTTCAAAATGGAAAATAGAAGATCCCCATAAACCTACACTAGACTAAAACGGTTTGGTGAGAGCATCTACACTCAAAAACAAGGTTTTTCTGAGTGTCGGTAAAATAAAACTTCATTTTTCCTAACATCAAAGATTATGATGCCTCATATTTTCCATATTGACATCTATTTTATATTCTTAAAAGGGTGAAAGTCGGCAATTTTTCGTCTATTTATCAACTGTTTTTACGTAACTCTGAATTCAAGAAAAGCGCCTTCCGCTGTTGTGCAAATCGGCTTTCCTGCCCTGTCGGCAAGGTTTGTTTAGTCTTATTTCGTAAGGCGGGTGCTATTGTCACGGGATGCCGACTGTTTGGTGGAGGGCCACCCCGCACAAACACACCATGAAACCTGGTGAGGTTTAACTTCATTCATGGTTTTGGTCTTTAGTGATGTTTGGCGATTGATCTGATCACCAAGTACCGTGAATGTACCAAATTATTTACCTGCTTGTTTCGTGGGGATAGGTCAGACACTGCCCCCTTATTTAACTTTTACAGAGAATGAAAGAAAACCAAGGAGATCCCAACGGGACAAACGAATTTAATATACCAAGGCCACACTTTCCAAAATAGGCTGTTTTCAACTTCATCATTGCCTTTACGAAGTTCTTCTAATACTTCGTGACGATGCCAAATCCAACCAACAAACAAACAAGATAGCATGGCTACAATTGCATTCCCATATTGGGAGGATACGGTAACAATTAATTCCAACATCCATCCAATATTAATCACAATAATAGTACTCGCGCTTAATATAATCACTGCGATTAGCATACTCGCTTTTTTGCGTCCTATTCCATGACGCTCAACCACGAAGGCCACAAGTGCTTCTACTATGGCAATGGAAGAGGTTAACGCAGCGATAGACATAAGCACAAAGAAAATAAGGCCAAGAAACAAACCGGTAGTGCCCATACCATTGAATAAGTTTGGTATTACGCTGAAAACTAAACTTGGCCCTGAAACCAATCCGCCATCGCCTGTAAATATGGTAATCCCCTGTGCTTGGGCAACATACATTGCCGGAATAATAAGTAGGCCCGCCAGAAAGGCTATTCCAACATCAATTAAGGTAACTTGCGTACCTAAAATAATCAGATTCTCTTTTTTAGATATATATGATCCATAAATGACATTAAGACCACCGCCTATCGATAGAGAGAAAAAAGCCTGTCCTAAAGCACTGATTATTAGGTTAGGTTCGAACACACGAGAAAAGTCAGGCGATAAATAAGCTTCTATACCTTTACTAGCACCTTCTAAGGTTAAAACGTAACTAATAAGCACTATTAGCAAGATAATGAGCGAGGGCATTAGTTTTTTTGACCATTTTTCAATGCCTTCTACGCCTTTTTGTATGATAAAGAACGTTAAAAACATAAACACCGTACTAAATAAAATGCTGCGTAGCGAAGAGTCAGACACTATCCAATGCGCAATATCGGTAAGTCCCACCATACGCGCTACCGGTTCTGCCGCATATGACATCATCCACCCAGCAATAATTACATAGAAACTAAGTACCAGCGCCGCAACCAGAAAACCACCAAAGCCAATAACAAACGCAAAACGTTTATGTAATTGATTACGAGCCATTTTTTCTAATGAACTTGCTAAGTTGGCTTGTCCATATCGACCAATTAATAACTCAGCCATAAACACAGGAAAAGCGAGAAAAAAGGTAAGGACCAAATACATTATAACGAAAGCGGCACCACCATTATTGGCGACTTGCGTGGGGAAACCCCAAATATTGGCTAAACCAACTGCGGCGCCGGCGGCGGCCATTATAATACCAAATCGTGAGCGAAACTGGCCTCTTGAATTACCCATAAGTTTATTTCTACCACAATTTTTGTGCATTCAGGGTGCAGTGTTAGTAGATTCATGTCAAATTATTAATCACATGGCTATGTTCCCGTTATTTGTTGTTAAGCTTTGAACAGATTGTTTTTATTAGGATTTTTATTTGTATCTAAAAATCGAGACCAACCTAAGTAACTTTCTAAATGGCTATGTTTTTGTTAACTGTTGCAATGCTGTATATATCGGCGCTGTTTGGGTTAATTGTTGTTAATTCCCATAGCCAGTTTCATCCAATTGCATGTTGAAACCTCTGATGTTTCAAATAACCTCCTCAAGCCAAGGTTATGGGCGAGATAATCTGTTCCAACCCCATTAAACCGTATAATCCATGTTTTTAGCCTCGAGATATAATTGTTCACGTTTTGAATATGGAGCTCTTTACCTATCACCCGCTGTTTATCTAATGTAATCAATCTTCGGTGAGCGATATTTTCTTGCTTAGCAAACGTTTTGTACCAACTTGCGCCGTCTGTGCAAAGTACAGCGTCACCATCAACTATTGGTTTGAGACGTCCTTGGATCTACTCTTTACTTAACTCGTCTAATACAAAATCGCATACCTGCCCATTTCGATCTCTCACAATTAACACGGATATTTTATCTTCCATCTTTGACTTTTTTCCTTCTCCTCCGCGCTTTTGAGGCTTTCTGTGCTCAATGGTACGTTTACCCTTAAATGACTCAAGAAAGAAGGTTTCATCTGCCTCAACGATCCCGAAACGTTCTTAGTTTGTATCTCGGTTGGCGTTTTTAGAAAGCGATGTCGCCATCTGAATGCGGTAGTCAGATCAATATTCACTCTCTGTGCTGCTTTTCTCAGAGGCAAGCTATCGAACATACACTGGAGATAATCGAACCATTTATCTTTTTGGCGAAGGCCAGATAAAGCCGTGCCTGTAAGCGCATTAAACGTCTTACCACACGCGGTATTTTTACATTTATAACGTTGAAGACCTACTGATTTACCCCACTTTTTAATTAGTGGGCTAGTACAATGGCGGCAACATGTGATGTCTGACGAGCTATCAATGAAGGATGTAGCCTGAGATTCAATAAGTTGTGATAACAAACTGAGAAAATGTTTTTTTCTGGGAATGATGCAATTCGGTGAGTTGCGCTTCTAACGCTCTAATATCTGCTTTGTTCATGGATGTTAGCCTTGTTAATGAACTTTCTACACAGTAGTTCACACAGTGCTTTTATTCAATAATTCAATAGCAACATGTAAGCCCAACAGCGCCGAAAAAAGTCATGGATGACGGTAAGCGTTAGCGCATTAAAAAAGAGCGCGCAGCCCCCTACACCCCATCACCAACCCAAAAATCAAACTTAGCCATCACCCGAGTAAACATCCCACTCTGCAAATAAAAATTCAACCATTCCCTCACCCGCGGATAAGGCGCCTGCAAATACCACTGCCGCTCAACCTTAGCAAACTGCCGAATAAACGGCATCAAAGCAATATCTGCTAAGCTCTCTTGGGCAGACATTAAAAAAGCACTGTCGTTTAAGCGATTTTCAAGCCCTTGAATAAACACCTCGCTGGCCTGCCTGCATTCGGTCACGTTATCTTCCCGGTAGCGTGAAGCCGCCTTATAAGCGTTCAAACAGGTTTTAAATTCATCATCAAATAATCTGATCAAATCCAACATCTTAGGTAACGCGTTTTGGTCAAACCCGTGCAACAAATCATCAGGATCGTTTTTTGTTAGCGCCCACAACATCACATCGAGACTTTCGTCAATCACAGTGGGGGGATTTGGTGCGTTATCTTTGACTAAAATAGGTACGGTGCCTTTGGCTGAAGCGGCAAGCATGGCAGCGGGTTTTTGCTTGAGATTAACCTCTCGCAAATCAATCTGCAGCTGGGCTTTGTGTATGCCTATCCTCGCTCGCATCGCATAGGGGCAATTTCTTAATGAATAGAGTATGGGCAATGACATATTAGGTATTATTCGCTATTTCTACGGCTTATTTAGGCACTTTGTAATGAATACATAGAATAATCTACTCTAGCGATATTCATTAGGGAAATATACGGGTAAAATCCGCGCTTCAAAAATCAACCGGCCATTACATACCTACATGAAGCAAAAAATTGAACTATTAGCCCCAGGCGGTGATGTCGATGCCATTAAAGCGGCCATAATTGCCGGTGCTGATGCGGTGTATTGCGGTTTAGATACCTTTAATGCCCGTAATCGTGCGTCTAATATTTCGTTTGATGAACTTGTGGGGGTGATCAGACTTGCTCACCAGTATGAATGCCAGATTTTCCTGACCTTAAACATTGTCATTTTAGAACGGGAATTTACCACTCTCGCGAAGTTATTAAGTAAGTTGGTTAATACCACCCTTGATGGCGTAATAGTGCAAGACATTGGTATGTTTAACTTGATTAAGAAACACTTCCCCACTTTAGATATTCATGCTTCCACCCAGATGACTACCCACAATGCGGGGCAAATTGGCTTTCTTAAAAAGCTGGGGGCTTCACGAGTCAATTTCTCTAGAGAATTAAACTTACGAGAAATTACCGCACTTAATGCGGTGTGTGTTGAGCATGATGTGTTATCAGAAGTATTTGTGCATGGTTCGCTGTGTGTGGCGTTTTCTGGTTTGTGTTATTCCACCTCGGCCAGTGTGGGCAATTCAGGTAACCGTGGGCGTTGTAGTCAGGCTTGTCGTGAAGAATACGAAACCACAGAGTCTGGGCATAACTTCCCGTTGAATATAAAAGACAACTCTGCCTTTTTTGATTTACCGGCATTGATAGAAGCTGGTGTACATTCATTCAAAATTGAAGGCCGCATTAAAGGTGCCAGTTATGTGCACACTGTGGTGGATAGTTTTAGAAAACAGATAGACGGTTTTATGAAAACAGGTGAGTTGCTTGAAGACGGCGAACGCTTGTATAAAGTGTTTAACCGGGACTTTTCGAACGCCTTTTTACGGGGTGATTTAAACCAGTCTATGTTTATAGACAACCCACGTGACAACACTAAGAATCATGCCTTAGCTAAAAACGCAGGTAGCGAAAACGCTGATAGCAATTTGATTTCTGTGGTGCAAATACAAGAGGTTGAACAGTCTTTGTACCAAGAAAAAAATGAGATGAATGATCTGGTTAAAAACAAAATCCAGTATCTAAGCATCGATAAATTGCCTTTAACCCTAAGCTTTTCAGGTGAAGCTGGTAGTCCACTGACGCTGACAGTGAATACAAATAAGCCCTCTAAAGAGCAAACATCTGTCAATTTGCCAAGTGTTGAACGAAAGAATTTTGTGCTTCAGTCCACTAGTTTGTTAACCCAAAGCGAACACAATGGCATAGACCAAGCAACCTTAGAGAAACGTTTCAGAACCTTAGCCACGGCTGAATATGCCCTTGAACAAGTGGATATGCTTAACTTGGCTGCTGGTCTGAGTATTCCCTTTAAAGAGCTGACCTTACTCAAAAATGAAGCCGCCCGTTTACTGAATGATGCAAAGCCTGTATTGCCTGCTGTTGAATTACCGCCGCTGACAAGGCATGCCAAAGATAGCCAAAACCAAAAGGCGGAACTGTCGATATTGATCAGTGACGAGTCGGATGCCTATTTGGCCGATACCACCACCGCTGACATTTATTTTAAATTACCCGACGCCTATAAACGTGATTGCACTAAATACATTACGTTTTTAAGCGCTAATCCTAGGTTAATCCCTTGGTTTCCTGCGGTATTAATTGGTAAAGATTATGATGTGGCGATTGCTATTTTAGAACAAGTATTGCCGCCACTTATTGTCACCAACAATACCGGCATCGCCTACAGGGCCAATCAATTAGGCATTAAATGGATAGCTGGCCCATTTTTAAATACCACTAACTCTTATGCGTTAATGGCGATGCAAGAAGAGTTTGATTGCAGCGGTGCGTTTATTTCTAACGAACTGAATAGACAACAAATGCAAAACATTGCGCGCCCTGCGAACTTTAAATTGTTCTACAGCATCTATCATCCGATTTTGTTAATGACCAGCCGCCAGTGTTTCTTCCAACAAAGTGTAGGCTGTGAAAAACCGCGCATCGATAATGGTTGTATGTTGTCTTGTGATAAATCAACCAGCATTACTAATTTAAAAGGTGTGTCCTTTGCGATTGATAAACAAAAAGCCGGTTACCCGAGTATCTACAACAACGATCAGTTTTTGAATATGCAGGTCATTAATGATTTGTCTGATTTATTTGATGGGTTCATGATTGATTTAACCAACATTGGCGCCGGTGATAAACAGTCACCCGACAAAGTAGAATTGATCCGCCAATTCGAACAACTGTTAGCCGGTGAACAAGCAGTAGAAGCTACATTAAATACTATGGTCACAGACTCAACAGTGAGTCAGTACCATACTGGTTTATAAACAGAATTAGGCTACTTTTTGGGTAGCCTAGTCCTGTCTAGATAGCCGCTAACATAATGGTATAAGTATCTAAAAGCAGCTTTATCCGGCTTTTTGCACCCACCCAGCACACCAGCCTTTGGCATTCACAACTTTACCTGGGAAAAAGGCGCATGGACGCCATTCTTTGCCCTTTTCACCTTGTACATACTGGCAATTGTCGCAATTTTGACCATCCACCTCTGATGCATGTACATATTTAAGGGCTACGGCCGTTGGATTATCAAGGGCTACTTGCTCTTGAGCGTTAGCGCGCAATGCCACGCTACCAAAAGTTAAGCCGATAACAGACGAGCCGGTTAATTTTAAAAAATCACGGCGATTTACATTATTCATAATTGATATCCTAAGTTGTAAAATAAAAATGATTCTCTTTTACGTTATGCCTAAAATGCAAAAACTCGCCAGTAGGGCGAGTTTTTTGAGTCAACGATTTTGTTGCCACACCATTGAATACTTAAAACAGAGAAAATAGATCGACAACAAACTTATTAATCTTAATTTTTACTGTTCTAAACTAAATGACCGAACATAACGTAGGCATTGGTTAATCTGTGTATTATTACAATCAGGGCAAGGTACTTGCCCATAATCTTGAGTTAGTCACTGTTTATGCAACTTATATTTTTTGATTTAGATGGCACGTTATTAAACGATGCATCTGAAATATCGCCGTTTACCAAAGAAACACTGTTACTGTTAAATGACAAAGACATTGCCTACACATTGGCAACGGGCCGCACCATGCTGTCGGCTCAGCGTATTGTTGAGGGGCATGATTTTAGCTTGCCGCAAATTTTCAATAATGGGGTCACAGTTTGGGATCCTAAAACCGAAAAACTTACCCTAGATAATCTACTTAACAACGACGAACTTGCATTCATTATTGAATTGGCGTTTGCACATGGGATTACACCTTTTGTTAATGTTATCGATGGACATCAACATTACATTTATCATGCACCAACAAGGCATGATGTAGAAAAAGAACTGATCGACAAGTACTTTTCTAGTAGCAAAGCCAAGGTATTACCTATTGGCGCCCTACCCAGTCATAGCCAAGTGACAAACATCAGTATGATCAGTACTGAGCACGTGATTAAAGCTATGTGGGCAACGCTTAATTCTCATGACAATCTCATTGCCTACACGGGGCCTGCATTAGAAGGTAATAATTTTTGGTGGTTAGATGTGCATCATCGTAACGCCAATAAAGGCTCTGCTGTAACTAATTTGAAAGAGCAATTAGGCGCCAGTAAGGTTATCTGTTTTGGTGATGGTGACAACGATTTAAGTATGTTTGCCCTTGCCGATGAGTGTTATGCCCCAGAAAATGCAAAAGATGAAATTAAACAATCGGCTACTTCTGTTATTGGGCATAACCACAAAGATGGCATTGCGCATTTTCTGCGGGAGCGTTTTTCGTTATAACTCATGCCTGCTAACAAATATTCGACTTTTGAAACAACTATAAATAACAGTCTGTATGGGTTGAGATGTTAAAAACAGATGATAACAAAATGAGTAAAGTCACCTTACTTGATGGTGGTATGGGCCAAGAACTATTACGCAAAAGTTCACGTAAGGTCACGCCTTTATGGTCTGCCGACATTATGCTGAATGAACCATTGTTAGTCAGAGACTTACACAGTGAATTCATTAATAGTGGAGCTAGGGTTATTACACTCAATACCTATACAGCCACACCGCAACGTCTTAAACGAGACGGTGAACTGGATCAATTAACCCACCTTCATCAGCAAGCGATGAAGGCGGCCAAAGACGCAATTGAAATAGCCGAGTGTGATGATGTTGCCATTGCAGGTTGCCTGCCACCGTTGGTAGCGAGTTATCGCCCCGATGTTAGCCTTTCTTTTGAAGACTCACTCGACACCTACCGCCGCTTAGTCGAACTACAAGCGCTCGCCAGTGATATGTTTATCTGTGAAACCATGTCTTCTATTACTGAAGCGCGCGCTGCCTGCACGGCTGCAATTGAAAGCGGTAAACCTGTATGGCTAGCGTTAACGGTAAGTGATAAACACCAAACACAATTACGCAGTGGTGAATCATTAGAAAACGCCTTACTTGCACTTGACTCTTTTGATACCCAAGCAACCTTATTAAACTGTAGCCAACCTGAAGCCATCAGTGCCTGTTGGTCGCTGTTAAACAATAAACAACGAAAGATTGGTGCTTACGCTAATGGTTTTGTGTCAATCGACTCTTTATATCCAGGTGATACTGTAGAAGAACTCGAAATGCGCCAAGACTTAAGCCCCGAGCAATATGCTGAACATGCTATAAGCTGGGCCAGAAATGGTGCGACAATAATAGGTGGCTGCTGCGAAATTGGCCCGGCACATATCAAGGCTTTGTATAACAAACTTTGTAGTGAAGGCTATATATAGGCATTCTACCTAGCAGTTGAATGACAGTTGCATAAAAGGAAGTGGATAACGTGAGCATTAAAACCGTTCAAGTAGAGGTGTTAATTGTGGGTGCTGGCATCTCGGGTATAGGCGCGGCCTATCACCTGCAGAAACATTGTCCAGGCAAAAAATACGCTATTATTGAAGCGCGAAGCTCACTTGGCGGCACTTGGGATCTATTCCGTTATCCCGGTATTCGCTCTGATTCCGACATGTTTACCTTTGGTTTTAATTTCAAACCTTGGCGCACCCCAAAAGCCATCTCCCCTAGCGAAGATATCAAAACATACATTGCAGAAGCGGCAAGTGAAAACGGTATCGATAAACATATTTTATTCGAACATAAAGTCATTTCGGCCAACTGGGACAGTGCAAGTGCCAAGTGGTTAACTGAAATTGAAAATGTACAAACCGGTGAATGTTGCCAATACACGAGTCATTTCTTGTTTTCCGGTGCCGGTTATTACAATTATGAAAAAGGTTACACACCTGTATTTAAAGGAATTGAGCGCTTTACCGGTGATATTGTTCATCCCCAACATTGGCCGCAAGATTTAGATTATGCCGGGAAAAACATTATTGTGATTGGAAGTGGAGCCACCGCTGTCACCCTAGTACCAGCATTAGCCGCTACTGCTGGACATGTGACTATGCTGCAGCGTTCACCTACATATATTGCATCCAGACCAGAACAAGATGTGTTTGCTAATGTCATTCGTCGTTATCTACCGGTTAAACTAGCCTACAGTATTATTCGCTGGGTAAAAATTCTACAAGGCATGTTGTTATTTAACCTGTCGAGACGCCGCCCCGAGAAAGTTAAAAAAGCCATACGACAAGGCGTAATTGATGCCTTGGGAGAAGATTACCCGGTTGATACACACTTCAACCCCAGCTACCAACCTTGGGATCAACGAGCATGTTTGATACCAGATGGTGATTTATTTAGTGCAATTAAAAGTGGCACTGCAAGTGTGGTAACCGAACACATAGACACATTCACTGAGACTGGCGTGAAGTTGCAATCAGGTGAAGAGTTGGCGGCCGATATTATTGTGACCGCAACAGGTCTCAATCTAGAAATACTCAGTTCATATCAACTCAGCGTTGACCAAAAACCCTTTAGTGTTGCCGACAGTTATTGTTACAAAGGCATGATGTTGAATGGTTTACCTAACTTTGCATTTTCAATGGGTTATACCAATGCGTCGTGGACCCTTAAATCTGATTTAGTCGGCCAATATGTGTGCCGCTTGATTAACCATATGCACAAACATCACTATGACTACTGTGAGCCGGTGTTGCCTGCGAATGGCATTGAATCAGAACCTTTTATTGATTTCACGTCTGGCTACATTACTAGAGCATTAGACAAAATGCCAAAACAAGGGCGAGACAAACCTTGGAAACTCAATCAAAACTACATACTTGATAGTTTAAGCCTGCACTACTCGTCTGTGGTCGATGACAGTATTGTTTTTTCTACTATTCAACCTAATAACCCCCAACCTAAGAACAAATCAAAGTGACATTTGGCTCTGCAAAACATATGTGTGTTAAGCATTATTTTAATCATGAAACTTTATTTAAAAGATCTACGTATTAATCTCACAAAACAATCTCTACCTAATCTTCACCTTAGCAAAATTCCAGGCTAAGACTCAAATATTTGGGTAGTAAGTAATCTTAATCAAAGGATGTAATGTGAAATTATTATTGGTGATCTTGTCGTTTATGTTTGTCACTGGATGTTCGGTAGTGGGTCAGAGTGAAGTAGATACCGCGCCTTATACATCGATAATGTCAGACAAAGAGCAAAATATTGAAGTGCGGAACTATGAGTCAATGATATTGGTTTCAACCAGTATGGCGGGTGGCAGTGGGAATAACGCATTTAGGAAACTGTTCAAGTACATCAGTGGTGAAAACGAAGGGCGCGCTGAAATTGCGATGACGGCACCCGTTATTATGGACGAAAACAACACGGCTAAAAAAGGCGCCGAAATATCCATGACGTCACCGGTTTTCATGAATGAAAGTGCAGAAAATGCATTAATGTCATTCGTTATGCCGAAAGATTTCACATTAGCAACCACTCCAAAACCAACAAACCCTGAGGTTAAAGTAAGTGAGCTAACAGATTATAAAGTGGCTGCGATTCAGTTTAGTGGCACCTTGAGTGACAGTAATATTAAGAAATACACCAATATTCTTACAAACTGGATGGCTGAAAACGGCTACAATGCAATTAGCAAACCAGTAACAGCTGGCTACAATGGCCCACTTACCCTGCCAATGTGGCGCCGTAATGAGGTGTTAATTGAAGTTAAGTAGTGGCTTTCCAAACAAGTAAAAAATACACAATAGATCGATATTAAAAGAAACATGAGAAAGAAATTCCAATTAACCACACAAATAAGCCTGTATGCCTAGGTTACAGACAACGTGTTACGTTGCAGTTGCAAACCTTGTACACCCGTTATCCATTAATGCATCTGTACGTTTGAAGAATGTTCGATGTCTGTGAAACAACCGGATGCGAATAAATTAGCCAAACGCACTTTGTTGTTAGCCGCTGGCGCGATGGGATTTGCGCAAACAGTGTTATTTGCCATATTGGCGCCACTGGGTCGTGAAATTGGTTTGGTGGAAGTACAAATAGGTGCGATTATTTCTTCGTCATCCTTAACTATCTTTTTGGTCAGTCCTTTATGGGGGCGAGCCAGCGATTTAAGTGGCAGAAGAAAGATATTACTGATTGGTCTATTTGGCTACTCAATTGGCACAATGTTGTTTGCTGGCGTATTTCAAGCGGCATTGCTTGGTTACCTTATTCCCCTCACCGCCCTAGCACTGTTAATTGTTACCCGCGTAGCTAACGCAACTGTTATGGCTGCAGTAGCTCCATCAGCTAATGCCTACATGGCGGATATCACCACGGTTGCAGATCGTATTAAAGGCATGGGTGCAATAGGCGCTGCTGGTAATATTGGTTCTATTATGGGGCCAGCGATTGGTGGTTTGCTCGCCAGCATTAGTTTACTCACACCTTTGTATTTTTCGGTTTTCCTCACCCTAGCCGCCGCGGTGTTAACCCTATTTGCGTTACCAGAATTACCAAAAAAAGAAGTATTAAAGAAACCACTAAAACTTAAATATACCGATCCAAGGATATTTCCATTGGTCATCGCTGGTGTGTTTTTGTTTATGGGTTTTGCGATTGTGCATCAAACTATCGCGTTTCGCTTTCAAGATGTACTTGGTCTTGATGGAACCGAAACCGCTAAAATTGTTGGTTTTAGTATGATGTTCTCTGCTGCTGCCGCGTTATTTGTACAACTTTTAGTAATCCCTCGATTACATGTAAGGCCGTTTGTTCTGCTCAGAATATCCATGCCAATTATGATGTTAGCCTTTGCCATTATGGCCGTAAGTCAAACCGAGGCAATGTATATATTGTCGATGTGTATTCTAGGAGTAGGAATGGGACTTGCCGGGCCTGGGTTTATGGCTGGCGCTTCAGTGGCGGTTTCATCTGAAGAGCAAGGAGCAGTGGCTGGAATAGCCGGTGCCTGTGGACCATTAGGCTTTACCGTTGGACCATTATTGGGCACCTATTTATATTCAATAGACGGCGCGCTACCCTATTGGTTTGCGTTCGCTTGTTATTTTCTTTTGTTTTTATTCACTCTTAAATTTAGTGATAAAAAGAAAACAGCTAAACATTAAAGTGCAGCGTATTGGACGTTTTCTAACGCTTTTATGCCACTCATTTTGTTGGCTTCACTGGCCAGTAATAACTCTTCTTTTGACGCATATTTTTGATCCCATTCAAGCACCTTTGGAACCATAAGTTTATTCCAAAGTGGCGGGATCAACGCAATCACATAGGTCGTTAAATATCCACCTATCATCATGGGTGCTTCACTAAATGGTTTGAGTTGATGAAAAGGTACTTCACCCTGAGCATGATGATGAGAATGTCGGGTTAAATTAAACATAGCCCAAGAACTAACCCGCTTATTGGTATTCCAAGAATGTCTTGGCTGCACAGGTAATTCAGGATGACGAACCATACCGTAATGCTCAATAAAATTAATGATTTCTAAATTAAATTTACCTAGAATCGCGATAACAATAAAAAACACTGCGCCTTCCCATCCCGCTATAAAAAACACTGAAAAAACTAAAAAAGCACTCATCAAAACACCTCTAATAGCGACGTTTCGAAATGAAAAAACGGCTTGATGTTTCTTCAACAATCGGAATTTTTCCAATTTCCAAGCACTTATATAACCCTTAATTGTAGAGATAAACATATGAGCATACACACTTCGACCTCGTGGTGCCGTTGCTGGGTCTGCTTTGGTGCAAACATAACGATGGTGACCGTAAACATGTTCAATAGAAAAATTTGCATCAAAAGTAAAAGCCAATAACCAACGACCAATTAGCATAGAAACGGGATCCCAGGTTCTATGGGTCAATTCATGCCCTGTTAATGTACCCAAAATACTTAAGTTTATGCCTACAAAACTCGCAAGTACAAGATAATGACCGATAGACGTGGCCTCTTTTGTGGCATTAATATCCACTCCGGTAAGGCTAGCAATAGTCAGCCCGAAATGAAAAACATCCACAGATGCAACTTGCCAAACGCTGACAAACACCAGCATACATATTAGTGGTAACGCTAACCAAAGCTGCCATGTAAGTAATTTGGGATATTTATATTCAGGCTCAGTAATATCGTCTCCTAACAACCAGTCGCCACCAATATAAACAACAAAAAACACTACAAAGCCGATTGAAATATACCAACCACCTAAACTAATCATAACGATTGTTATCAATGCCGATAGGTGAAAAGAAGAAAATTTTAAGTAATCGAACATAACTTTTACTCTCTTTATATTTTATTAAGCAGCTACAAGATCTGCTTTGCTTATGAATTTATCGAAATGAATATTTGCAGACTGCACACAATGTGTTTTAAGGACTTCAATTGCTGCATCTATCATATTAGGAGGGCCACACAAGTAAGCATGCTCTGCCCCCGTTAAGCCTTGACTCAGAGCGTCGGTGACCAGCCCTCTTTGACCAGACCATGGTGAATCGTCTGGTTCTTGAGATAACACTGGAATGTAAGTAAACCTTCCTTGCCACTGTTTTGCTAATGCCAAGATAGTGTCAGTGCAATAAAGATCTTGTTGGGTGCGTGCACCAAAGTAAAAAACAACATCACGAGTAACGCCCTCTTTTAAAGCTTGTTGTAACAAGGCTTTTATTGGCGCCAAACCACTGCCACCAGCGACACAAACTATTGGAGCGTCTGACTCTCGTAAATAAAAGTCACCAAAAGGGCCATGCATTTCAACAGGGGTGATTAACAAATTTTGCGAATGAACGAGAGGTGACAATTCTCCTCCGCTGACCTCTCGGATAAAAAATTCGACTTGATTTCCACCGCTAGGTGCTGCGAAAGAATAGGCCCTAAAAGCTGAGGACAAGGCAGGAATTCTGAGCTCGGCGTATTGACCAGAGGTGTAATTCATCGATTCATTTAACGATATAGTTAAGTGGGTAATATCATGAGTCAATTTCTGCTGGGCTGTTATCACTCCCGAACATTCTTTAACTGCTAATTGCGCAGTAACTTCACCTAATATGACGTCTATTTCTACGTCACTCTTGGGCACACTTTGACAAGCAAGGATATAACCTTGTTCTAGTTCTTCTTGACTTAACACGTAAGCACTATCTGTCAGCTCTTTGACTTCGCCTTTAATCAGTTTGCATTTGCAACTTGCACAACTGCCAACTCGACAGCTATGAGAGATAGCAATATCGCAGCGAAGCGCAGCCGACAACAGGGTTTCTTCTGGCTCGCATGTGGCTATATGCCGTCCACCGTTTACGGTTAACTTATTGGCTGGTTTAGCACAAAAAAATGAAAACATCATCAACTCCTTCGTATTATCTGATGTAATTGTAAGCCTGAGAAGGAATGGACAGAGAGGGGGGAAAATGACAATTAAGGGGTCATTTATGGACAATGTGTTACAGTAATAGAAAAAAGAAGAACCTGCCTAATGCATAACCAACCTCTAAAATTGCCCATTTATTACATGGCACAAATTAAAGAACAGCTAGATTTTTGGCAAAAAGACAGTAACGTTTGGCTACAACAAAACCATTTAACCGCCAATCAACTGGCAAACTCTGAAGAAACAATTAACTTTGCGACTTACGAATCGTTAATTCTTTCTGCTATCACAATGGCCGAAAATGACGCATTAGGACTTTATATTGGCGAGCGAATTGGCATAACTTCACATGGCATGTTGGGATTTGCTTTGCTCAATTGCAGCTCGATTCGAGAAGCCATGGCCATGGTCCAGGAGTACATCAATACACGCACACCTTTTATTTCCATTGAGATAGCAGAAACGACAGAAGATTTTAAAATAATTTTCAAAGAAATCATGCCGTTTGAAACCATTAAGCGCACATTTTTAGAGGCAATGTTTGTTACATTTCACAATATACTTTCGCAGTTAACTTTTTCTGCTCTTAAAATTAGCTCAGTACACTTCAATTATGCCAGCCCCCACTATGCTGACCAATATTCTAATTTCTTTGATTGCCCCATAGAGTTTAATCAAACAAAAAATGAAATGCATTTTGCCGCTAAAATGCTAAATATTCCCTTACGGTTAGCCGACCCTATATCGCTCAAACAAGCGCGCCAATTGTGTGATGCCGAACTAGCCAAAATGGCTAATAACTTTTCCCCTAAGCTCAGCCACAGAGTAAGAGAAATGCTATTGAATTCAGTTGGCCACTTTCCTACTTTAGAAAAAACCGCATTTCGATTTCACGTGGGTCCTAGAACACTACATCGACATTTAAAAAGCGAAGGCACATCTTACCGACAGATACTGGAAAACGTTTCACACACTATCGCCAGCCAACAACTTACCAATACTAGTATTACGGTAGAGGAAATATCACTTTTGCTTGGTTACATAGATGTGGCAAATTTTCGCAGAGCATTCAAACGCTGGACAGGAATGACGCCTAGTGATTATCGAACAAATAATCGTAACTAGACGCGGTCAGTGCTTCTGTTAAAGATAGAAAAGAATGGACTGTTGATCTTGCTTAACCATCAAGCTTTACAGTATTCCAATGCGGATTGGTATAAGCTAATTACCCGCCAAAAACACTTCATGTTTAAGTTTAGAAAACTGACTTAAGTCTAAGCTTGATTTGCCTAATCCTGTGGCATTGAGTAGGGATTTCACTAAATACTTGTTGAATATACTGTTACTTTTATCAGTCAAAAAGTCTTCAGGCAAAACCCATTTAGCGTCATCAATTTCGTGGGTATCCTGAATATTGATTTGTGTCGATAGCGGGGCTAATTTACAGACTATGTAGATATTAGATTTACCAAATCGATAGGGATGAGTACTGGCCATGCCTAAAACTGAATCAAAGGCTGTCTCGATACCTGTTTCTTCTAGTACTTCTCGGATCACCGCATCTTCGATTTTTTCTCCTAATTCTATGTGACCACCGGGTAACTTATAGGTTGTGGCATCGCGCTCGCGGATGACTAAAATCTCGCCCAATTCATTTTGCACTAATCCCCCTGCCCCCAATGAATGGGTAGGCACAAAAGGCACATAATTTTCTTCTTGGGATTTAAAAATCAAGGTCACTTCAGTGGGCAAACAATTGTGAAAGGTAAAACCTTGGGTGGTGGCAATGGTTATTAGGTGAGCTAAATCAATCGGTAATGTCAGCCAGATAACCGCTTTTTTATGTAAATTGGCATGATCCAATAAGGCACTTAAGTGTTGTAAAAACACCTCTTGGTCATCTGGAATTTCGGCGCTGTCGATAATAATGCCGTTAAATTTATTGTACTCAAATGCTAACAAGTTCTCTCACTCATATATAAAGTTATCAACTTAAGGATAGGAAGTATAAAGCATAAGTTGATTGGCTCCAGTGCCAATATTTACAATTTACATCCTATTTATTTGCGTTTAATTGACTGCTAGAGTCTGAACCAGAAGGCCTCCACAACAGACATTATTCAGAGTCCGCGTTGTTAAACAGCAATGCCAGTCTAAAGTATTCATCTAAGCATTATTCGTGTGTTGGAAATAGCTTTATCTAGAAATGACTTACTAGTACTATCCAAAGTTCAATAGGCAACTTTTAATGAAAATTATTAGGCGCAAAGCTACTTACCTAAGTGCATCGCATAGGGTAGAAGGGTTGCATTGATACGGACATTTACACAACTCTATATTGTCGTTTGTGGACGACATTCATTTTTTAAGGTTATAAATGTTTAGATCAAATCTATTTATTTTCATTTTTATCATTATGTTTATGTCATTTTTAAACGCCTGCGGTGGAGGTGGTGGAAATGAATCAGTCACCACTTCTCCAAGCTCTTCAGTTCCCACTGCGACTTCCTGTGTTAATCCACATTCATCTGATTACCCTGATGAATATTTAGGGCAATTTGAACTACCTTCACCTAGAGGTGAATTAGCCAGCCATATTGTTAGAGGCATCAGTTTTAAAGATTACTCCCCTAGTTGGATCTACGAAGGTCTACTTCCACCCTATCGAGGCGATTGCTCTAAAGACGAGTATATAAAGTTAATGTATGTTGAAGCACTCAAAGCCATGCAAGCTAGTGGTGTGCAAAGGGCTTGGGTTTATAATTTTGGTGATTGGAATAATAACCAAGAACCATGGGTTGTTAGGCTAGCTGATTACCATATCCCTCAGAAATATGTGGAATATATTGTCGAGCAAGCAGGATTGTTAGGTATCGATATATATTTTGCTTGGCAGTTTACGCAAACTAATATAAATCGTCAGGTCATTGTTGAACTTGGTGAGCAAGTCACAATGGCTAAACTTAAGAGTATTTTAGATGCACATCATAACAATATGCTCACTCAAGCCACATACGCACAAGAAATCGGCATAAAAGGCATTGCTGCTGATTGGAATGCAATGAATATCAATTTATCTACCGATCAATTAAAGGATTACTACATAGAGCGTTTTGCCGAAATTATTGACGATATCAGAGCTAATTTTGACGGTGAGATTGTTTGGGGGCAAATAGGTTATGTGTTTAACGACGAGCGTATTTTTTCTCGTGTAGACAGTATATTGGTCAATGCGATGAATGCAGGTGGTAGCACCCAGTTTACCCAAGAAGAAAATGCTAATTTAACACCCGAGCTTATAAAAGAAAAAACCCTTACCTCGCTGGAAAATATGAGAACTCAAATCTACTGTTTGGATATTCATCAACCTTGCTGGCATGGAAAATCTGATATCGAGCTTCCTGTAATATTAAATATTCAGGTCCAAAGTCGAGAGGATTTTTTCTTAACTGGTTGGAAAGAAGATGGCTTTTGCACTAACGCTACATTAGAGAATGGAACTGTTGATCCTTGTATTCAAGAGTCTTTTGTAACCGATTTTTCAGTACAAGCTATTGGTATCGAAGGCATTATGCAAGCCTTAGCCGATCAAGATTCGTTTGAGATTGGCAGCGTTGATATTAATACTGGATATTGGCTATCAGACACCTTGACGCCCAGTTCAGAAGGTTTTCCTAATATTTCACAGTCTGTTCGCGGCAAACCTGCTGAAAGTGTCGTGAAATATTGGTATACGGGAAACAACTAGCTTCTAAGTAACCTGAACTCTGTATAAGGCGCGATAATAGCGGCACTGGACTGTATCGCTTATCCAGAGTTCAGGTTAAGTAAATCAAGTATGAAGCAAGATAGACTGTTGATCGGCCTTGGTCATGTTACCCACCACTAAATTAAACGAATTATCCATCATCCGTTGAATTTCCCCTACGGGGACCGAGCCGTCAAGTTTGACGGTATTCCAATGGACTTTGCTCATATGATAACCGGGGATCACCGATGGAAAGATATCCCGCAGCATAATGGCTTCTTGGGGATCAGATTTTAGGTTCATCCAATAGATATCTTCGCTTTCATTGTCACTTTTACCCATTTTCCCTCTGGCTAAAGTGGCGAACATTTTATGTTTAACTTTAAACACTGAGACGTCTTCACCAAAAGGAAAGGTTTCTACCGAAAAAGGTTTGTTGAGTAAGTACTCTCTGGCTTGTTGCTGATCCATCCACTTTTTCCTTAGGCAATAAAAAGGGTAGTCACCTACCCTAATCTAAAATTCAGGTTAATTCTAATAGACAATTAATCTTGGGTTAACAAATGCATCACATTTTTTAGGTCAGTTTTACCCTGAATAATTTCGTCCGGTGTTAGCCCAGAAATTTCGTGGGGGAAGACCAACCATTCGTCACTTTCATGTACATAATAATCAGGCACTATGTCAGTTTTGTTATTTTTTGGTTTGTAATAAGGACAAGCTATACGTACGTCTTTAGGCATATTCGCCCGAGATAACTTTTTAATTTGTTTCATTAAGGCTTCAACACTGCGCCCTGAATCAAATACATCATCAACAATCAGTAGGCTGTCTTCGGCATTGGCGTTTTCAATTAAATAATGTAAACCGTGCACTTTGATGGTTTTTGATTGTTGATCAATTCCATAATAAGAAGAAGTACGTACTGCAATATGATCTGTCTCTACTTTTTTGAAATCGAAATATTCTTGCACTGCAATACCAATTGGCGCCCCGCCTCTCCATATACCGATGATAAAATGTGGACGAAAGCCACTTTCAAAAACTTGGGCGGCTACTCGAAATGAATCTTCAAGCAACTGTTGTGCAGTGATAAACGTTTTTTCCATTAGATAAACCTTAAAAATTTAGAGCGCGGTGGCTAACGTTTTTACCGCAAAATAAAACTACTAGCCTGCTATTGTATACCGAAGCTCACTTTATTCATATTTTAAAGCGTCTGCGGGATTCACTCTGACCGCACGGTAAGCAGGATAAAGGCTCGCCAGAAAACATAAGATAAGTGAGGTAATGATTAGAAATACCACTTGCTGCCATTGCAAGTCGGTAGGTAGGCCTTGCCCATCTGGGCTAAGAAATATAGGTAAATTGAATAACCTAACTAAATTATTAATTTGAGTGACCAACAATACACCCGCTACAACCCCAATTACTGTGCCTTTAATGCCGTTGTAGATACCATTAAATAAGAATATGCCCATAATATTATTACGAGTCATGCCTTGGGTGAGAAGTATGGCAATGTCGCCTTGTTTTTCGGTCACCACCATCACTAAAGCCGAGACTATGTTAAACGCAGCCACTGATATGATCAGTAACAACATTAACGACATCATATTTTTTTCCATCTTCACCGCATCAAATAACACGCCCTGTTGGTCGCGCCAATTTGTAGAACTATATCCTTCTGCTGTTAATGCTTGCACTACACTTTTATAATCAAAAGCATCGGCTAAAAACAAGCGTGTTTGGGCTAATTTTTCGGTTTTACTTCTTAATAATCTAGCCGCATCATCGATGTGCATTAATATCGCTTTATCGTCTAATGCGGAGCCCATGTCAAAGATACCCACAACACGAAACACCCTTTGGCTGTACATTCGTCCAAACGGCCCAAAATAACTATTTTCAGAGGCCATCAAACGGGCTTTTTCACCGATTCGTAAATTTAATTTAATAGACAATGCTCGGCCAATAACAATGCCATACTCGCCTTTGACTAAATCAGTCAACTCACCAATTAACATGTTTTGCGCAATAACCGATGATTGCTGCATCACTTCAGGTTGAATTCCCTGAAACATCACACCGGTTAAGCCTTTTGATGATTGCACTATGCCTTCTGAATCTATCTGTTGGGCACTGGCAATGACCCCTTTTAGATGTTTGAACGTATCAGGATTACTGTCAGCATCAGATTTGTTTGTAACCAAAATATGCGGGGTGATCCCTAAATTACGAAGTTTAAGTTCGCCTTCAAACCCGTTCATCACCGACAACACAGTAATTAAGGCCATTAACCCAAGGGCAATGCCTGCAACCGAGAAAAAATTGATAAACGCAATAAAGTGACTGCCTTTAGATGCTTTGGCGTACCGTAGTCCAATAAAGGCTGAGAGTGGGTAAAACATTAAAAATGAAACTCTTATGACAACAAACTAGTTAAAAAATAAAGGTTTAACTGTTGGTATACTGATGAATGATGTTGAATAATACGTGCTAGAGATAAATCTCACAAGCAAAGCAAAAACTGGGAGAGAGTATGCAGCATCTATCGCTTGAACAAAAACATGAACAATTCAATGAATTTTTCATGATTAAGCATGCTATCCCGTTGAATATGCGCTTATTAGAAGAAGAGTTTGTTTTACCTGATATAGACGATATACATCAACACATGCCTTATGTTTTTCAAGTGGCAAGCGAACTCTCAACTATCGATAGCAAGGCCCTTAGACCTTTACGGAGTATGGGTGAGCATGCTGCGGAGCTTGCCGAGTTTCTTAATCATCAATCACGAAAAATTGATTTGATGATGTCATTGATTTTACAGCAACATTCAGACCATGAACAAACCTTTCAATCCGTACAATTCGGTGGTGGAGGCATAATGGTTGAAAGTGAGAATGAATGGGCAATTGGTGGTGTAATCGAATTAAAATTATTTTTAAAAGAAGAAGCCTCAGCAATTTTTTGTTTTGCCGAAGTTATTGCTTGTAAGCCAGTGGATGATACGTACCATGTATCTCTCATTTTTACCTGTATCCGTGAAGAAGACCAAGACTTGTTGGTTAGAGCTAGCTTACATTTACAAGCAGCCAATTTACGTAAACGCAAAACCCTGAAAAAGAACCAAAACGAAAGCAATTAATGACTCACAGTATTTTTTCACCGCCTTTACCAAACAATACTCTTAAAACTAAAAATGATATTCGTCATTGGGGCAATCTCCAAGGCAGCAGCACGGCACTTCTTTTAGCCAATGCGGCAAAACAGGCCACAGGCCCAATTTTATTGGTGACCGCCGACACGCCTAGTGCCATCAAGCTTGAAAAAGAGCTCGATTATTTTTTGCAGGACCAATCTATTGATGTGCAGCTTTTCCCCGATTGGGAAACCTTACCCTACGACAACTTTTCGCCTCATCAAGATATTGTTTCCCAGCGTTTAGAAACCCTTTATCAACTCACCCAAAACGAACGCCGTGTATTTATAGTACCTATTAATACGCTAATGATGCGAATGGCACCGGTGGATTATATTGGTAAATATTTATTGATATTAGAGACCTGCCAAAAACTAGATATTGACAGTTTTCGTTCTGGATTAGAGCGCGCGGGTTATTTACATGTAAACCAAGTGATGGGGCACAGTGAGTTTTCTATCCGTGGCAGTATCATTGATTTATTTCCAATGGGTAGCCAACACCCCTATCGCATTGACTTATTTGATGATGAAGTGGATACCATTAGGCACTTTGATCCAGAGACTCAACGCTCTGGAGATAAAGTAGATGAAATCAAGCTGTTACCGGCAAGAGAGTTCCCTACTGATAAAGATGCAAGTTTGTTATTTAGGCAGCAATATCTTAGCAAGTTCGACGCAAATAACAGCAAAGAATCCATTTATTACCAAGTAGGCAAAGGATTGATGCCCGGCGGTATAGAGTATTACTTACCGCTGTTTTTTGAAAAAACTGCCACTTTATTTGATTACCTCAATCAAGATACCACTGTATTAATGCATGGCGATTTGCAAACAGCCCATGAAAGCTATTGGAAAGATGTTAGCCACCGATACGAACAAATGCGTTACAACCTTGCTAGGCCTTTGTTGCATCCCTCCGACATTTTTATGCGTTCTGAAGAGTTGTTCGGCGCCTTAAAAGAATGGCCAAGGGTACAAATACAAAACCAAGCCTTAGAAGAAAAGAATGGTAGCTACAATTTTGCCACGGGTCCCTTAGGCGACGTAGCCCTAAAACCACAAAACAAAGTGCCCTGGACATCACTTCAACAACATGTAGCCGACTGGCAAAAACAAAAAGTGAAAGTGTTGTTTAGCGCTGAATCTGCGGGTCGCCGTGAAGGCCTTTTAGAAATTCTGACCAAAGCAGAGATTAAACCCAAGGTTTTTGAACAATTTGAAGACTTTATTACCAGCGATGAACCTATTGGTATCACTGTCGGCGCTGCTGAGTTTAGCTTTTTACTCGAAGAGCCAAAAAATAAAATTGCGTTTATTACTGAAACTGAATTACTTGGGCATAAAATTAGCCACAGACGTAAACGCGATAAGCGCCAAGGCACAGACGAAAATGCCATCATTCGTAATTTGGCGGAATTACAAGTAGGCCAACCAGTTGTGCATTTTGAACATGGCGTAGGCCGTTACCTAGGTCTACAAACTTTAGATGCCGGCGGTATTACCACTGAATACCTGACAATTGAATATGCCAAACAAGCCAAGTTGTATGTGCCAGTCGCTTCGTTACATTTAATTAGCCGATACAGTGGTGGTGATATTGATCATGCACCTTTACATCATCTAGGCACAGATACCTGGTCTAAAGCTAAGAAAAAAGCCGCTGAAAAAGTCCGTGATGTAGCAGCTCAATTGTTAGATGTTTACGCCAGACGTGCAGCAAAACCAGGTTATGCATTTAAAATTGCTTGGGATGAATATCAATCCTTTAATGATAGTTTTCCGTTTGAAGAAACCATAGATCAACAAAAAGCTATCAATGCCGTGATCCAAGATATGGGTTCAGCCAACGCAATGGACAGATTAGTCTGTGGCGATGTAGGTTTTGGTAAGACAGAAGTTGCTATGCGCGCCGCCTTTATTGCCGCTAATCAAGGTAAACAAGTAGCCATATTGGTACCTACTACGCTACTTGCTAGTCAACATTTTGAGAATTTTAAAGACCGTTTTGTTAACTGCCCTTTCAGAATTGAAGTGTTGTCGCGTTTTGTCAGTGCTAAAGATTCAAAACAAACTGTGACAGCCATTGCTGAAGGCAAAGTAGATATAGTAGTCGGCACCCATACTTTGTTGCAAGACAGCCTGAAATTTAACGATTTAGGTTTGGTTATCATCGATGAAGAACATAGATTTGGGGTGCGCCAGAAAGAAAAGTTCAAAGCGCTACGCTCAGATGTAGATATTTTAACCTTAACTGCCACACCTATTCCAAGAACCTTGAATATGGCGTTAAGTGGTATGCGCGACTTGTCTATTATCGCTACTCCTCCGGCTAAACGTTTGCCGATCAAAACCTTTGTGCAGCAAAGAAACAAAGGATTAATCCGCGAAGCCATCATGCGCGAGATTCTGCGTGGTGGTCAGGTTTATTTCTTACATAATGAAGTAGACAGCATTGAAAAGACTGCTGAAGAAATAGCTGAAATTGTGCCTGAAGCGCGCATAGCCATAGGCCATGGTCAAATGCGTGAGCGTGAACTTGAAAAAGTTATGGCTGATTTTTATCATCAGCGATTTAATGTACTTTTATGTACCACTATTATTGAAACCGGCATCGATGTGCCATCAGCCAACACCATAGTCATGGACAGAGCGGATCATTTAGGTTTAGCGCAACTGCACCAATTACGTGGTCGTGTGGGTCGTTCTCATCATCAAGCCTATGCTTACTTACTCACCCCGCACCGAAGACGCTTAAGTAAAGATGCGGCTAAACGCCTCGACGCTATTTCATCTTTAGAAGAGTTAGGTGCTGGTTTTGCACTAGCCACTCACGATCTTGAAATTCGTGGTGCTGGTGAATTACTCGGTGATGGGCAATCAGGGCAGATTTCGAGTATCGGTTTTACTTTATATATGGATATGTTGGACCAAGCAGTTGAAGCACTAAAAGAAGGCAAAGAACCTTCGCTAGAAGCCGCACTTGCTGAGCAAACTGATATCGATCTACGTTTACCCGCTTTGTTTCCAGATGATTATATTCCAGACGTGAATCTACGTTTGTCTTTGTATAAAAAACTGGCTGGCTGTAAAGATGAAAGAGCTGTGAATGAACTACAAATAGAGTTGATTGATAGATTTGGTTTATTGCCACAAAGTGCTAAAAACCTGTTAGACATGACCATGCTCAAACTAAAAGCCAAAATAATCGGCATCTCTAAAATGGAAGGCACCAACAAAGGTGGATTCGTAGAGTTCTCGCAGAAAACACAAATAGACCCTGGCTTTATTATTAAGTTAATTCAGTCGCAACCAAGAATTTACAAATTGGATGGGCCACAAAAACTTAAATTTAACGTGCCTACTGAATCAGCCAAAGATAGACTTGAACTGTTTAACAATATGCTAACCGAATTTAGCCAACAATTACGAGCTGCTTAATGACAGATAGACTCAAACACCATTCACTAAAACCTATCGCTAAAAGAACTTTTGCGGCAAAGGTGGCCCTTGCAGCCCTACTTAGCACCTGTGTTTTAGCACAACCTACTTATGCGGCAGAGCAAGAATGGTGGTTTGATGTTGAAGTCATTTTATTTGAACGCAATTTAGATGTGGGGAGTATTTCAGAGAAGTTTGAGCAGTCGCCTCTTATTCATAATAATGAATATCTGGATATACTTACGCCTTACCTAACTCCTGATCTAAGATTTTTACAGGCTGGACTTAGTTATTGCCGTGGATCAAGCCGACAGGCAGTCAAAACACAATATGAAAAAGACTTTTCTTTTCCGATGCCAGTTGGTGAAACAAACGACTCGTCGTTACCGCAGGTAAACGAACCAAAAGGCCAAGATCGACTCCCCAAACAACAGATAGTGGCTAATCCAGATATAACGCCAGAAGACAGTTTTGAATATAAAGTCGCAACGACAGATATATTTGCAAACTCTGACGATAAAACGTCTGTAGCGCAAATAGCGGATGTTAAGAACACAGCCCAGGCTAATTCAGAGCTAGTAAATAACGTTATTGCAGAACAACAAACAAATCAAAATTCAGTTGTAGAAGTTGAGGTTGTTAGGCCTCCACTGCAGGTTGAGTTTATCGAATGGCAAATTCCTAATGTTTTTCCTTGTGCCTACTCTGAACAAATTGATCCGGGCTTTGCTTCACTAATACATTGGCAAAATAGCCAAGTAGAGACTCTTCCCAGTAATCATATACAACGCGTACCAGACGTCATTAACGGTATTGAATGGGCACAAAAACGCAGTGCATCTTTGTTACCTAAATCACACATGCGTATGACTGATCTATATGAGAAGATTAAAAAGCAACGAGATATCAGCCCACTTTTACATGTAAATTGGCGACAACGAGTCTACTTTGGCCGTGATAATGGAAAAACCATCCGACTGATCGCCGGACAAAACTTTGCACAGCAGTTTGATGGGAAAGGTGAAGTGCTAGTCAATGAAACAGATGATTTATTTGATAGTCTGAATCAACAAAAAGACGAGTTTTACCTACCCGAAGAAGAGTTAGCACTTTTATCTGCTGAGCAGCAACAAGGCCTGTTAGCAGGCAGAAGCGATATAGAAAAGTCTATATCTGTAGATTTATTCGCAATGATTGACCAAGCCTTGGCCGACGACACACCTATTGATATTGAACAAGTCAATAGTCAAACCGACCAACAATCAGCTGTCACCAAATCAGACATGCTTAAAGAACTTTGGCAACTAGACGGTGGGATGACCGTATACCTGCGCAACGTAGGACGGGTACCCTATTTACATATCGACAGTAATATAGACTTCCGGCAGCCTACCTTTTCATCTAAAACGCCGGTTAAAATAAAACAGTTATCGGATAACTTAGCTGAACAAGGTGCAATAGCGGTTAACCAGGTTCAACAACCCAACTATCTACAAAGTGTTAACTTTAATCAGTTAAGGCGCGTTATCAGTAAACAAGTACATTATTTTGACCACCCTTTATTTGGCATGGTGGTCAGTATTAATCGTTATCGTTGGCCGGAAACGGATCAAGACAGTGAAGATATCGATGATGAGTTACTTACTGAAGACAATTAATTGTTGATATAAAATCAGCGCCAAAATTCAGGGTTTTAAAGGATAGGTGGTAACTATGATTTTAAAAATAACCTTTGCTGTTTTAGGTTCCATATTAGATTTTATCTTTAACAATGAATGTGATTTATAGTTTTTCTACCTCATCTCGAAATACGCTTCTTCGTTAGTTCCAGCCTTTGAACAATCGGTTGATAAAAGCGCATTTTTGCTTACGGCCTTTTTTATTGGAATGGGTTTTGTTGGCGGCATTCTAGGAGCGATTATTGGTTATGTGAAAATCGATAATCACTTAAACAAAGGCTCCAAATCTGGGGGGCTAGAGCCAACCAAATGACTATTCTCACATAATCTAAAGAATAAGACTTAACGTTAAGACCGATCATTAGTGAAAGGAAGTTTTAGAGCCCATGGATCCAGCCAAGGTAACCAAATAGCAGGGCGAGAATTGGATATGCCAATAAGACAAAACCCCAATGAAACTCAGAATCAAAGATATGTATGGATATGATTGGTAATAAAAAGGAAATAAAGACTGCAATAGACACGCCAATAGAAGTCCAAAAAAATGATAATTCTTTCGACCGTCCTCGACAAAAAGTTGCACAGACAAACAGACTCAAATATGAAAGAACAGGAAAATATCCCCAAAATTTTTCAAGGCCGTAATAAAAAGGGAAGATAATAGATAAGATGCAGCATATAAATGATAAACAAAAATAACGTATATAGATTTTATTATCGTTTGTATTTAAAGTGATTGTCATTCTTTGTTTTCCCTAAAATTCAGAAAATATAATTTATATAGATCAAGACAAAGTCACATAACTCACCGCAGTAATAATAATCGCCAAAAAGATGTTCAACATTAGGCCTTCTCTGGCCATGGTTTTAATACTAAATTTATCCATACCGTAAACAATCGCGTTAGGTGCTGTTGCTACCGGCAGCATAAAGGCACAACTTGCACTGATGGCTGCTGGCATCATCATCAACGCAGGATCGATTCCGGCTGCCACACCTGCAGCAGCGAGTATCGGCATCAACAAAGTAGCAGTAGCGGTATTTGATGTGATCTCGGTTAAGAAAGTCACAAACAAACAAATACATAAGATTAATAAGGGTACTGGTAAGTCAGATAAACCTGATAACCCCTCGCCCATTAAGGTACTTAATCCAGAAGCGGTAAAGGCTTTTGCAATACAAATTCCCCCTGCAAATAATAACAACATGCCCCATGGAATGGCGACTGCGGTGTCCCAATCAAGTAATTTGTCTGACTTGATTTTATCCGTCACTTCACCAAATTTGCTGTTTGTAGTCGAAGGTTTGACTTCTTCCACTTTATTGCCGCTTGGGATCAGGAACATCAACACTACACCGGCTAAAGCAATGCTGCTGTCGCCAATACTCGGCATGTGTAACCATACGGTCCAATAGGGTCTAAACATCCACGCTAAAGCGACCATTAGAAAGGTAATCAACACACGTTTTTCAGCTGGCTGCCAAGCCCCCGAACGTGGCAATGTATACTCTTGGGTAGTTTCGAGGTTGCGGGTTAACCACCAAGCAATCACTGGAATGCCTATCACCACTATCGGCACACCTGTTTTCATCCACTCTAGAAAATTGATTTCTTTGCCTTGAGTTTCAAGGTAAACACTCATAAAAATAATGTTTGGCGGTGTACCAACTGGAGTACCTACTCCGCCTAAACTGGCTGCATAAGCAATCCCCAGTAACATAGCGATGGTTAACTTAGGATCCTTAACGTGTTGTAACACAGCTAGGGTAATAGGTAATAACATTAAGGTGGTAGCAGAGTTAGAGATCCACATGCTTAGAATAGCGGCGGTTAACATAAAGCCGAATACCAGCCTTTTAGCGCTTTTACCGCCTGTTACATTGACTAAATAAAAAGCGAGTCGACTATGTACGTTGGACTTTTCTAATGCTTTTGACAGCATAAACGCGCCCATCAACAATAAAATAACGTGGCTACCCAAGGCTGACGCAGACTCTTTATGGGTCAATACGCCGGCCATAGGAAAAGCAAAAAAGGGAATAAGTGAAGTAACGGGTATAGGCAGGGCTTCAGTCACCCATAACATGGCGGTAAATAATGTTATAGCCGCGGTAGAAGCAATTAAGTGAGGTTGCCCCATACCCAACAGAGTAAAATACAGCATAATCGCACTGACAAAAGAAAGTAATATTAACTTGTTATTAGTTTGCATAAAATTGATCTAACACCTTACTCGCTACTTGGTAATCTTTAGACTTTCTCAATGTTGAAAAATCTGCGGAAGCTGATTTTCGAAGGCGCTTAATTCTATCGATACTTTTTAATGGAAGTTCTAAGTCTGAGGGTAAACCATCAATTACCTGAGCCGCACCCTTTGGATCATTGCACACCAAGACCATGTCACAACCAGCGTCTAGCGCCAATTCGGCACGCTCAACAATGTTGCCCATTTGCACCGCTCCTTGCATAGACAAATCGTCTGAAAACACCACGCCATTAAAATCTAATTCTTGGCGCAAGATCTGTTTGATCCACTTGTGCGAAAACCCCGCTGGTAAATCATCCACTTGAGGATAGATGACATGGGCAGGCATCACAGCGTCCAATAATCCTTGTTGATGTATAGCTTTAAAAATAGCCATATCGAGGCCAAATATTTCTTCTTTACTACGTTTATCTATCGGCATGGCGACATGAGAATCTTCGAGCACGTTGCCATGACCTGGAAAATGTTTACCCGTAGCAGACATCCCAGCTCGGTGCATACCTTTGATAAATTCACTGGCTAGTTGAATAATTTTTTCAGGATTCTGGTGAAAACTTCTATCACCAATGACTTCAGATACACCATGAATATCTAACACCGGAGCAAAACTAATATCGATATCAAATGCCAATAATTCTGCCGCCATTAACCAGCCAAATTGTTCACATAAGTAACTTGTTTGTTGAGTATCACCCTCAAATTTCAGGGCAATACTGCCCATTGCGGGTATTTTACTAAATCCTTGTCGAAAGCGCTGCACTCTCCCCCCTTCGTGGTCTGTCGCGATCAAAATATCGTTACGCGTAACACTTCTAACGTGTCTAACAAGGTCTGACAGCTGTTTTTGGTCGTGATAGTTGCGGCTGAATAAAATAAGTCCGCCAACTAAAGGGTGGTCGAGTATATCTATCTCTTCGTGTGTCAGTTCAAACCCTGACACATCTAACATCATTGGCCCCATCTATTAGTGCTCTTCTTTTTAGTGGTATACCCGTCTCGCTTGAAGCTGCAGCGTTGTTGGCTGCTCTCACTCACCCCAATCACTTAGTAAGTCTAAGTTCATAGGGCTGAGCTCTTTTGCCGCCTAGCTACAACTCCAATGGCTTTGGGTAAAAACAAATTTAATGGCCATACTATAGGGAGGATCAAATCCCCCAGTCAATCATTTATCCTAATCAACACAAAGAATTACGCTCTTAGAAAACCCTAGCTGATTTTTGAGCAAGGCGTCGCTGCGCTGGAATGGCTATTCACTTTTACATAGCGAGAACTCATTACGAAACTGGCTAGGACTTCCAAAATATGAGATTTAAAGGAGCTGGCTGGGTCATTCTTTGTGCTGATTGATATTAATCAAAACGAAACATATGACTTTCAAACTCTCCCATGGTTATACTCTGGCAATTCGAAATTTATACTGGTTTTCAATGAAGTTTAAAACTGTTGGTTTAATAGGCAAACAAGCTCACCAAGGCGCAAACTTAAGCCTCAGGGCGTTAATAGTCTATTTGACTAAACGTGGGTGTAGGATATTAGTCGAAACAAATACCGCACAAGCGTTAGACTCAAATGGCTTTGAAGTTACTGATATTACCGATATTGGTAAACAAGCCGACTTAGCCATAGTGGTAGGTGGTGATGGCAATATGCTTGGCGCTGCTCGGATATTAGCCGAGTATAATGTGGCTGTTGTTGGAGTAAACCGAGGTAACTTAGGTTTTTTAACCGACATTAATCCCGACGATTTTGAACCACAACTTGATAGTATTTTTGATGGTGATTACAAAATAGAACAGCGCTTTTTGTTAGAAGTTGAAGTTTTTCGAGACGGCAAAGTACAAAGCAAAGATTCTGCGGTAAACGAAGTGGTTTTGCACCATGGTAAAGTAGCGCACATGATGGAATTTGAGGTGTATCTGGATGATAACTTTGTATTCAGTCAACGATCTGACGGTCTTATTGTAGCCACACCTACAGGCTCTACAGCCTATTCGTTATCAGGTGGAGGGCCAATCCTTACGCCCAATTTAGATGCATTAACTTTAGTGCCTATGTTCCCCCATACATTAAGCAGCCGGCCGATTGTGGTAGATGCCAACAGCACGGTTAAATTAAAAGTCTCCCCTGAAAACACCGATAACCTACAAGTAAGTTGTGATAGTCATATTGTATTAACTGTATTACCCGGTGACGAAATCATCATTTGCAAAAACCCTGCTAAATTATCTTTAATACACCCTAAAAATTATAACTACTTCAATGTGTTACGAACCAAACTAGGTTGGGGCAGTAAACTTTACTAAGCGCATTTTTTCAAAAAGATAACTAGACACCAAGCAAAAGCATGTTTATATTCACAGGTACTGTATATTTAAACATGCTTTTGCGTGCCTATATTGAGAAATCAAAATGCTGACTCATCTATCCATTCGTAATTTCGCCGTTGTAAAAACACTAGACGTTGATTTTAGCCAAGGTATGACCGCCATTACAGGCGAAACCGGCGCAGGTAAATCAATATCGGTTGATGCCTTAGGCCTGTGTTTGGGCGATAGAGCAGATAGCAGCATGGTGCGTACCGGTGCCGATAAAGCCGAAGTATCTGCCGGGTTTAATGTTAAACAACTACCCGCAGCTCTAAAGTGGCTTGAAGAGCATGAATTGTTAGATGACGATGAAGTGTTAATTAGACGCGTAGTATCCTCTGAGGGGCGCTCTAAAGCATTTGTAAATGGCACCCCTGTGCCCTTGCAACAATTAAAGAATCTAGGTCAATTTTTATTGAGCATTCATGGGCAACACGCCCATCAACAAATATTAAAAAGTGATAATCAACGCCAGTTACTCGATCAATATGCAGAACACCCCACTTTACTCAGCAAAGTAGCTGATTGTTATCAAACCCTCAAAACCCAACAACAGCATTATAAAAACCTGTTAGAAGGTCAGCAGCAACGAGCAGATCGCAGTCAGTTATTGTCTTATCAAATAGGTGAACTAGATGAATTTGCTTTAGCAGAGGGTGAGTTTTTGTCTTTGGAAACTGAGCATAAAAAACTCAGTCATAGTCAAACATTGCTAGAGCAAAGCCAAATTAGTTTTCATCAGTTGTACGAGGCCGAAGAGTTTAATGCCTTATCTGCGGTTCAAAGCAGTATTGACCGCTTAACCGAGTTACAAGAGCATGACCCAAGCTTGGCGCCTATTGTGACCATGTTGACAGAAGCTAGCATTCAAATCGATGAAGCGGCAAGCGAGTTAAGAGCGTATACCGAACAACTTGAAATTGACCCTATGCGTATGCAAAACGTCGAAGCGCGATATTCACAAGCCTTAGATTTATCCAGAAAACATAATGTGCAACCTGAAGGCTTATATGAATTTCATCAACAACTCGCTACTGAGTTTAGTGAGTTAGTTAAAGACGACTCTTTATTAGAAGAATTAGAAGCGCAATTAACTGAACTAGAACAACACTATCTTCAAGCAGCTAATAAACTTAATCTTTCAAGAATAAAAGCCGCCAAGTCTTTTGCTAACCAAGTCGAATTACATATTCATCATATGAACATGTCTGATGCGGTGTTTAAAATTGACGTAGAACATCATATTCAAGGCACACCTAACAAACTTGGCTTGGATAGCGTGCAATTTTTAGTGTCGACAAACAAAGGCCAAGCATTGGACAACCTTGAAAAGGTTGTTTCAGGCGGTGAGTTATCTCGAATTGGCTTGGCTATTCAAGTGATTAGCTCAAGTAACAACGATATTGCCACCATGATTTTTGATGAAGTTGATAGCGGCATCAGTGGCTCAACTGCATCAGTGGTAGGCCAATTACTGCGAAAATTAGGCGAAAGCGCACAAGTTATTTGTGTGACTCACCTGCCCCAAGTAGCGGCTAGAGCGCACAATCAAATGTTTGTCACCAAGTTCAGTGACAAAAAAACCACTGAAACTCATATGATTTGTTTACAAGAAAGTGAACGAATTGAAGAGTTGGCACGTCTACTAGCAGGAGATACTCTTACCGAGTCAGCCATAGCAAATGCCAGAGAATTACTACAAATCAGTAATTCATAACAATTAGGCATTGATTGCGCTAACGCGGCTGGGTTAGGATGCTTCGCTAAATAAATGTGAGTGACGCTTACATTTTTCCGTTTTCGCTTTTTACACGTCGAGATATTGAGTAACAATGAAGTTTAAGAATTTACTGGTTATATTAACCGCCACCATGATGTTGTCAGCCTGTGCTGATTGGATTTTCCGAATTGATATACCTCAAGGTAACTTTTTGGACGAAAAAGACGTTCAAAAACTTAGAATTGAAATGACCAAAGAACAGGTTGTTTATGTTTTAGGTAAACCTGTACTTGAAGATTCGTTCGACCATGACACTTGGTATTATTTGTATCAAATGAAACGTGGCATGAAACAGCGTGGCGAAGACTTTCGTAAAGATCTCACTATTAAGTTTGTTGATAATAAAGTGAGTGAAGTAGTAGGTGATTTTGAACTGTCAGAAGAATTTAATACCCCATTAGATCAATAAGCTTTTTCTATTAAAAGCATATTAGTACATCAGCATTTGAATAAATGTTGTTGGGTTTAGCTGGGGTGTTCAGTGTTTGAATTGCCCCAAATAACTGTAGATGTTGGAATGTCTTAGTTTGCTGCAAACATATCTTCTTGTTATGCCAGCCGTATTTGCAAAGGATTAACGAATATGACCGTAATAGCGATTGATATCGATAACCCAATACTCAATATCAATGAGTTTGAGAACGCCCAAAAAACGCTGCCAAAGGGTACATCCTTAACACTTAATCGAATTCACTTAGTTGCGTTGTTTCCGCTGAGTTACGGTTTATTTTCGCAATATCTACCGAACCTTTCGCTCTTCGTCCTATTGCCTGTATTGGCACTTCTTTTAGGACTCTTAATTTATCGATACAATAAACTTAAGTTAGTCAAACCTACCTCACCTATTACAATCTGTGGCGAAGCACTTTTTTATCAAAGAGAAGGCAACGAATCGCTTACTACACCGCTACATAAATCAGCTGTCAGAGCCTTACACCAAAAGCAGGATGCCAAAGTACAGGTGTATTTACAAAAAGTGTTGCCGCAAAGGCCCCTAGTTTTATTAGATGAAGTTGTTATCGACCACTATTTGATGGAAATACAAAACTAATTAGCGGTCAAATTCCTTGCAAAACAAATTCAATAATTACACTTCACTATGACGATTGAGTCGCTCACGTATTATCTACTACTACTATTTGACTTTAACCTCAAATGTACCGTCACTTCTTCTCTGTTGTGATAGAGGTGTTTTGCTTGCATAAGGTATTTTCCTACTTGATTTGCTTGCATCACCTCTTCAATAATCGCTAACGCGCCTTGTACAGACTCATAACGCTTTTTCATCGGTAACTTAAGATTGAACATGGCTTCTTTGCAACGCTCTTCTGCGACCCAAGTAGCCATAAGCTTTGCTACCCGCTGTGGTTGTTCAATCATGTCGCAGACTAACCAATACACATTCTTTTTCTTTGGCTTAAATTTAAACCCGTCTTCTGGGCAATAAGTCACCTGCCCTGTTTCCATTAAACCTTCATCCATAGCACCGTTATCGACTGCCTGCACAAACATGCCGCGTTGTACCAGTTGATAAGTCCAACCACCAGGGCAAGCACCCAAGTCAACAGCCTGCAAGCCCCCCTGCAAGCGTACATCATGCTCGTCCTTAGAAATAAAGGTTTGAAACGCCTCATCAAGCTTTAAGGTTGAGCGGCTTGGGGCATCATGGGGGAACTTCAAACGCATAATGCCTAATGGCAAAGGTGAATTATTATTTGTAAACGAAAAACCAATGTAGGCTTTGTCGGTTTTAGTAAAAAACACATGTAATACCGGTTTTTTACTATTGTCTTTGTTGGTTAACTTATTCTTTTTACGTAATGCTTGCCTTAGAGGTACACTGATTTTTCGGCACAACTTTGAAAGTTCTCTGCCATCAGTGGTGTCGGCATATTCCACTCTTAGCTCACCACATAATGGAAAATCCTCACAAGCGGCTAAAAGTGGACCTATACGATCTGTCACGTCCATATTTTCAATCACTTGTTTACAAGCAAACTGCTGGCGAGCAAAAATCAGTTTATTGAATACCAGTTTGTTGGCCAGTAACTCAGCCTGCTCTTCTTGGTAACAATTAAATAAAACAAATCCACTATTAGCTTTGGTCTGCGAATAACCAAACACCTCCATTTGACCGGCTTTATCTTGGACTTCATTCGCCACATCATTCTCAAAACCACTACGGCAGTACAACAATAATCCAGCCATAGACTAATTCGCTCCTTTTAAGGCTGCAGCTACCAGCAGAGCCCAACCAACAATAAAACACACACCGCCTAAGGGAGTGATGGGGCCAAACCATTTAATTTGGGTTAATGCCAACATATACAAACTGCCGCTGAACAACACAATACCTGCCAGCATAAAACCGGCACTGTATAACAATAATGACTGGGGCATTTGGCGATACAAAATAACTAACAAAATGAGGGCGAGACTGTGATACATCTGATACTGCACACCTGTTTGAAAGGTGGTTAACAGTGTTTCAGATAACTTACTTTTAAGACCATGAGCAGCAAACGCACCCAATATAACCGACAACATGGCGCTAAATGCCGCGCAACTTAATACAATTTTAATCACAAATATTCTCTTATTGAAATGAACAAGTCATTAGCCACGGTTAATAATTCATCTGACAGCAACAGTAACAAAAACTAACAAACTAAGCTGAATTGGCTAGCCCTCAATGTTACCTCTCCCAAGCACTAATCGCGACTATACCATTCCACATAAAGAAGTGACCACTCTGCGAGAGTTTCAAAGGGCTTAATCAAGGCACTTGAATGAAGTAATAATTATTCTATTGAGAATTGGAGCAACGCAGAGTAAGCCCATTTAAAACTCGCCCTAAGGAGAAAGCATTTTAAACACATAAAATATAGACAGCACAAAGAAAAATTGAGGCTTTGCTGAAAGATAAATATCCATCAGGTTTAAGCAATAGACCCTAATTAAATTTGGCAGTCGGCAATGAGCGATAAGAAGACATTAAATGCCTAAATTATTAACAATTACTTAGCCAAATGAAGTACAAATAATTTAACTTTGCTCTGACCCCGATAGTTTCTCCGATAGTTTTTTTAGTTTTTTTGCGCATCCCAAATCAGGCACTTTATTTCAAACTCTTTTAACTGTATATTTAACCAGTATTATACTTATGTGTGCACGCTATGAATTTTCGTCAAAAAGAACTTCCCACTTTTTATTATCTGCATCATTTCACCGAATTTTTAAAATTTGTGAAAGGACCTTGCTCATCATTATTAAGCCAGGACAACCTCCAGTTTATTCAGCAATTCGAGGCATTAAACAAAGATGCACAATGTTTGGTAGTGCGCGCCCTCAACCGAAAAAGTAAGTTCATCAAACTTAGTACAATGGCGTATGACGAGATATCCAACGGTAACATGCATATCGAACAATTAATGGCACAAGGTTGGTTTAGGCATATTGCTAAAGATGACATCCGGACATGGCTCACCACCCTCACGAAGTCTGACCTAACGGCCCTTATTAAGCCACACACTAAAGTCATGAGTGCTTGGCCTCGAGCCAAGTTAATAGAAATAAGTCAGGGTTTAAGTGCTACACAACTGTACGATGAAACCCTAACAGATACGTACTTTGTGCGAACCATCGATGAACATATCGACTACTTTTTGTATCTATATTTTGGTAACTGCCACAGTAAGCTTAACCAATTTTCGATGCGTGACTTAGGCGTAATGCGCACACGCAAAGAACAAGCGCAAATATTAGCGCGTTTTTTATCTATCGAATCAGCCCGCAGTACCTTTGAACTGCATTGCACACTCAGTATGCTCAAAGAAACCACATTTGAAGATGCCCATAGTATTCACCAGCATTTAGCCGCCTTATCGGAAACTGTGGGAGAGCGAGCACAGCTTTTAGATGAACGTATAAAATACCTATTAGCCAACGCACTGCTAGCGTTTGATCAGCAAACCGCCATTCAACAATTAGCATTGATTAATAGCGATGAAGCGCAAGAAAAATGGGTGCGCGAAGCTTACAAGTTGGGTTTAAAAGATGAAGTCGAGCAACGACTTGAAGCTTTAATCGATACACCGCTGTCAGATCATAACTTGGCCTTTGCTGAAGATTTTCTAGCGCGTAAATATAAGAAAAAACGCACCAGCGTATTAACTGATATGTTGCGTGACAATAGCCAAACCATTGCACTTGATGAAATGCACAAAGCGGCGGTTGAACGCGGTGTAGTAGCCTATTATCAAGCGCGAAAGTGCTTAGCTCAGCTTACCGAAAATCAACTATGGCGCAGTCTTTTTGGGCTCTTTTTCTGGGAAGAAATTTTTGAAACTGAAGGATTTGGCTTAGTAAACGAATTTGACCGCATGCCACTTTGCCTAAAGAAAAACAATTTATACGAAATCGCGTCAAAGCAAATTGAGCACAAGTTGGATGCAATTAAACATTCAGATGAATTAATTAAGCTGTTAGCTAAACAAGCCAGCAAGCACTACGGAAAAACCAACGATATTTTTAGATGGAAGCAAAACTTGCTGGCACTGATCAGTCCCCTACTTCAGCATGCACCTTTGAATAGCGTGCTGCAGCACTTACGCTCGATGAGCCAAGACTGGCATAAGTTGTCTGATGGTTATCCAGACATATTAGTCGTCGAGGGCGAAAAATTGCGCTTTGAAGAAGTTAAATCAGAGGGCGATCAACTAAGACGAAACCAATTACTCAGCATTCAAACCCTAAAAGAAAACGGCTTTGATGTACGCATTACCAATGTTGAATGGACGATTGACCCACTTCAGCCCTATGTCGTCGTAGATATCGAAACAACAGGCGGGCGGGCACAGCAGCATAAGATTACCGAGATAGGCATGGTTAAAATGATTAATAATGAAATTGTTGATGAATGGCAATCGCTTATCAATCCTCAAAGACGCATTCCCGCAAAAATAACCGCTTTAACAGGCATTGATAATCAAATGGTTGCCGATGCGCCCTTGTTTGCCGAAGTCGCCGAACAGGTGGTTGCTTTTACTGATGGGTGTATTTTTGTGGCTCACAATGTCAATTTTGATTATGGTTTTATAAAGGAAGAGTTTGCTCGTTTAGAGCAGCGTTTTAAACGTCCAAAGCTTTGCACTGTTTCACAGATGCGTAAGCACTACAAAGGAATCAACTCTTATTCCTTAGCTAATTTAACCCGCCATTTTGATATTTCAATGCAGCGACATCACCGCGCCATGTCGGATGCAGTAGCGGCAAGCGAATTGCTCAAACTAATAAACGAAAAACGCTTAGTGAATGATGCTTAGGCAGGGTAAATCTAAACCTTTTACCTCGTTGTGAATAAAGGGGGCAGAGTCAATTTAAGTGAATTATTATTAAATTCCTTGATGACTTTGTACCGAATAGCCATGAAGTGTCTTTATAAACTAACGTTTCTTACGACAGCAATAGGTCGAAACATCCCCTTTTTAAACTAGAGCCTTATGACGACTTTAGGCCGTCAGCCGAACTTCGGGTATGAGCGATCAACGGACATTCGACCTACCTTAACCGAACGGCTGCTATGCCCATGTGAGTTCAACCGATCAACGCAACACACTGGCTAAATCTCTCTGCTGGTGTTTCGTAGCCTAACGTTTTTCTCGGTCTTTCATTTAGTTGTCTTGCGACTTGACTCAACTTTTGTTGGGAATGGACGCTTAAGTCTGTTCCTTTTGGGAAGTATTGGCGCAATAAGCGATTAGTATTTTCAT
>Ga0105350_10000179_pt1 | contig 42430 bp, 36 predicted proteins | sample EN1Hudsemesocosm_FD_83506 | JGI IMG/M metagenome (GOLD analysis project Ga0105350, IMG submission 83506) | Methane-oxidizing microbial communities from mesocosms in the Hudson Canyon - EN1E Hudson Canyon | ecosystem: Environmental > Aquatic > Marine > Cold seeps | place: Hudson Canyon... | reverse complement strand
CTTTTGAATTCGTTTTGCGTAGTCAATGCTGCCAAGAATTTCCGTTTGTTTCTTCTCGATAATCAAATTTTGATTCAATAGTTGTTCATTGGCCTTTTGTTTTTCTTTATTTGATTTGTATATTAAAAACACAATAATTAAAGTGCCCAAAAGCAATACAATTATTGCCAGTATAATTAGATTCTGTCTTTTATCTTTTTCAGCTGTAAGTAATTCCTTTTTTTCTTGTTCTAATTGAATTTTGACACGTTCTTTATCAAATTTATATTCCATTTCTGTTGTTACCAAAGCTTCAATATTTTCTCTTTTTTGAAGCGAATCGCGAACATTGATAAATAATTGATAATACATATATGCGCTTTCTAAATCATCTTCCACTTCATAAATGAGATATAGCTTTTCGAAAGCGTCTTTCATGCCTTCCATATAATCAATTTCTTGTGCATTGATCATTGCATTTTCATAATTTTCGATAGCTATGGTAGTCTCTCCAATGTCAGCATAAATGTTGCCAGAGTTGATTTGTAATACACACAAGCTTTGAAAATCTTCAATTTTTTCTGCACTGGCAATGGCTATATTGAAAAATTTTAGTGCGTCTTCTTGTTCCCCCCTGCTCTTATAAATACTGCCGATAGTTGAGTAAACTAAAATAAGTTTTTCATTGTCTTTCAATATATTATAGATAAGTTTTGCCTTGTTAGCCAAGGAGAGTGCTTTATCAAGTTCTCCCGTCAAATAGAATGCATTTGCCATATTGATAAGCGTATGCCCTATTCCTGCTTGGTCGTTTAGTCGTGTTTTTATTTCAAGCGCCTTAGAAAAATAATTTATTGCTTTCTCTGAGTCGTTTGCGGCCAAATAAATATTTCCAATATTGTTAAGGTCAATAGCTATAGAGGCATCATTATTAAGTTTTTCATCTATTTTCAATCCTTTAAAATAATATGAAAGACTTTTAGCGTATTCGCCTTTCATGTACCATGAAGTCCCTAAGGTAGTATACGCTTTTGAAAGTAAGTTTAATTGTTTCAGTGTATCTAGCTTACTCACAACTCTTTCCGTTAGAAAAATAGCTGAATCAGGATAAGTGTACAATATTTCATCAGCATTTTTGAGAAGAATATTAATTTCTTTGTCACTGGATTCATTTTGCGCATACATAATTTGTGTACTCGCAAGGATTGTAACTAATAGGAAATATGCCAGTATTTTTTTCACGCTAAATTTTTAATCTATTTTAACGAAAGTTAAACTTTTATGACAGTAAATGTATATGTTTTGGGAAGACTTTAAAAATTAGATCTTACTCTTTTTTGAAATAAGAAAAGCTGGCAACACAGTAAAATCGGCCAAAAGTGCTACAATAAGAGAACTACTTATTAAAACCCCAATTGTTGAAATACTTGTGAATTGTGATCCGCTAAAAACGAGAAATCCGAGGCTTAATACAATCGTTGTATGGGTCATTGGTTTTTTTACCGTTAAGTAGGTCTTTTTTAGGGCATCAATACTTGTCGTTCCCTTTTTTATTTCCTGAAAATTATAAAGAAAATGCATTGTGTCATCTACTGCTAAACCGTATATAATGGTAAAAACCATTGCGGTACCAATTTTAAAAGGGATTCCAAAAATCCACATTACCATCCCTGCAAAAACAAGAGGTAATGCATTAGGAATAATACTAATTAGCGACAATTTTATAGATCTGGTAAGTAGAAATACACAGAGGGATGAAATTAAAATTGCAAAAGAAATCCCTAACAACAAGTTGGATGTAATGTTCAAATTGGTTCTATCCATTAGATAAGCAGCCCCAGTAATTTGAACATTTACATGCTGCAACTCCTTATTTACAAAAGCCAATAAGTTTTTGTTTTTCTGCGATAGCACAGTGCTTCCCCAATCTTGTGAGCGCCCAGAAATTCGAGTGCTGTTCCACGAACTATCTATCAATGGAATAAACTTAGTTTCTAAATTTCTCTTTTTGATTTGATGAATTACTTTATTTAGTTCCTTTTTGGAGGAAGGAATTTTAAAATGTTCCGAATTACCTCCATGCATTGTTTTATTGACCGATTTTATCAATAATGAAAGACTAGAAACAGATTGAATTTCATATTTCGTAGTCAAATAGTTAGCTAGAATATCAATTTCCTTAACGACTTCTTCGCTTTCTAGTTTTTCATTGTCTTTTGTAGTTATTACTAATTCAAAAGGGCGAATACCGTTAAAGTTTTCCTCAAAAAAAGCTAGGTCTTGCTTTAAGGATGATTTTTGATGAAGGTCATCCAGAAAAAAATTATTGATGCTAATATTCGTAATTCCCCAAACGCCAATTATAAAAAATAATAGCGTTGCTAGTTTGACCTTTAAAGATTGCTGTAAAATTGATTCGTATAAAATGGGAAGTCTTGCTGTTTTATCAATCTTTGGTAATGTTTTAGACCGATCAAATTGAAGAATCAAAGTAGGAAGCAATAACATCCCCGTAAAATATGTAACGAGGATTCCCATTGCTGTAAGAAGTCCAAATTTTTGGATTGGTTCTACAGGAATTAGCCACAATGAAGCAAAACCAATGGCTGTTGTAAGCGCATTAAAAAATATTGGAACTCCCGCTTCTTTTATTGTCTCATGTAACGCATGTTCCTTGTCTTTTCCAGTAGCAATATGTTCTTTGAATTTGGATAGAATGTGAACGCTTCCAGAAGTCCCTGTGATTAACAATATAGCAGGAAGCAACGTTATCATTAAATTGATTGGATAATTAAGGAATCCAATTAAAGCAAAGGTTAATAATAAAGCTACGAGGAGAACTGCTAGCACCCATAACATGTATTTAAGTCGCTTGAGGACAATCCAAAGAGAAACGATTAATATTAGAAATGTTAAACTAGCAAAAAGTTGCATCTCTGATTTCATTTCTGAAATGTAAAACTGTTGAGTTCGTAGACGACCAGCTGTATGCCATTCGTCAAAATCATGTTGAGCTATTATAGTCTCAATATTTTTAAGGATTTTATTACCTTCTTTTGGACTTGAGTATTTATCAACTTTAAGTAGTACCTGGACTGATAATGTGTCTTTTGAAAAAAAGGATCGACTGAAGTCTGAAGAAGCATAAATTCTATTTTTGTCTTCTTGGAATTGGGATTGATTATCCAAATGAATAATTGGAAATTGAGTGATTCCAAGAAGAGGGACATTTACAAAGTTTGATAAATTGGTTGGAGAATAAACTTTAATGATTTTATCTAGACTCTTTAGTTGATTTGTTAGAGAGTCTATTCTATCAAGGAAAACTTTAGTAAAAACTCCTTCATTGTTTTTAATTCCAATAAGTAAATAGCTATTCTCGTTTTCAAATTTCTCTTTGAAATCAACGTAAAACTCAACCTCAGAATCATTCCCCGAAAAAAAACTCTCGATATTATAATCAAATCGAAGTTTGGTTAACTGAGGTGATAAAAACCCAACGATTAATCCAAATAAAGCAATAATCAACAGTGGTTTTACCCTCGTAGAAATGCGTACAATACCATTTTGAAGTCTATTATTCATGAAAAATAGTGTTTTATTTTTCGAGGGTTTCTTTTGCTAAGTTTAGTAAGGCGGCTTCTTGTTCCATGTTTTTTCGCTGATGTTGGACCAACCCCCTTTTCCATATCCATTTTTACATTAATAAAATTTTGATTAAAATGAAGGAACAGAATCTCCAACGGATAATCCTAGTGCTTCAGTTACCGGTTTATGTTCTTGTGCATTCATAAAATTAAAAACTAATAGAGTAACAAGCGTTATTAGTGATTTTAGTTTAAATGCATTTTGCATAGCTACTCTTGAATATTATAGGTTAACAAAAGAAATTTTTTCATTTTTCTGAATAACAGAAGCTTTTGCACAGTGAGAAGGATAGGTAAAGTGAAACTCAATATACGGGTCAAACTCTTGAGCTGTTACAAACCTTCCTGAACATTCTAAGTTTCCCTCAGGTGAAAAGCGGTCTATTTGAAAGTTATTTTTTGTATCCGTAATTTGCACACAAAACCAAGAGCCGGCTCCTTCTCCCGAAAGCCATTTGGCATTTTCAGGAATTAACACATTTCGTTTTGGTTTTGGCAATACACTTAATCTATCTTGTTTCATAAATCGGAATATTATCTAATTGATGGTCAATATTTAATTCATTTACAGCTTTTACATTCCACAAAGGTGTTGGAGTGAGCATAACAGGAAATTGAAGCTTTAGTTTTTTAATAGGATACTTAATCCCTTTTAATGCAACAGTTCTCACAAATCTTGAACAATTTGTTCCGGGAAGCACAAAAGGACCATAAGGCATATAATCTCTTTCTTGGAATCCCTTAGCACTTGCATAAGCTTTCTCAAAATTAATAGAAACGATTCCTGCCTTAATTTCTCCTGTACCATGGCAAGAAGCATTTTCGCTTAGTTCCTGTAGAATTTCCGTTAAGTTTAAAGGAGCTCCAGAAATGTCAAAACTAATTTTTGTGTTGACAGCTAAATCATGATCTGTTGAAGCATCTCTCACTCTACCATTTCCTCTTGGAGCATGATACCTGCCGAAATCAAAATAAAAACAATCGCCAGTATCTCTTTTTACTAAAACAATTGCTGCATGGCCTACTTTATAATATCCATTTTCATTAATGGTTAGCCATTTCAATAAATTATCGTACCACGCTCCTGCTTGTTTACAGAGAGTTTCTGGCCAGGCGATTACTATTGCAAGATCTTTTTCCATGGTTGTAATTTTGCAGTTGTTTGTTTATTCAATGTCTCATAATAATTCATTGCACCTTTTGAAGAGCTGAGATGAAGTTGTGTAATACTCACTGTTTCGATTCCTTCTTCTCCTTTAAGGATAAAACCATTTTCTTGATCAGTTGATGAATGAAGAGAGAAAATCAGATTCTCATCCATGTTTTGAAGGTTTTTGCTCCAATGTTCAAAATATTCGGTTCTGTTTTTTCTAAACCCTGAAGAATAAAGTGTTGCTGAAGACCAAATATGATGTTGATTAGCATCTAACTGTTGGATATGTTTAGTAGATCCATCCCAACGTAATTCTGTTAGTTTTTGATCATTTTGCATATCAAAAATAATTAACGTAAAAGGCTCTATTTCCCTAAAATCATATTGTGTTGTAAATTCATCTAAAGAACCTGATCGATACACATCCAACAGAACTTGACCTCGGCTTTTTTTATAGCTGGCTAAACGTTCATGCGCTGTAAAAGCACCATTTAAGAGACAGCAAACGATTCCATTTGTCCCCATAGAAATCCAAGTTCCTCCAGCTAACTTATCTTGTGGATAAAGCACTTGATGTTTTCCAACCTGAAAATTTTCGGGGAGCAAAGTCTCTCTTATTTTTTTCTCATCACGGTTGGAGGTTAAGATATAACCTCCAAGATGATCTTTTATAAATGTTACTGTGCACATGTTTCTTCTCTATATCTAATAGTTGATGGAGCAACTCCTATATTTTCATCAATTTCTTGTCCAGAATCTGTAAATGCAATTTTCACAATAGCCAAATGGTGAACTGTATGATCCAATGAATAGGCGAGTTCGCGAAAAAAAGTAGAATTGATTTCTGTTGTTTCTTCAGCAATTTCAGAGAAATTGGCTTTCAGAATCAGTTGATGATCCTTTTTTACAGAATGAATAAAAGTGCATAAATTATCAATTACTTGAATTGCATACTTTCTATTTTGTTCAATTTCAGTATCTCTTTTTCTTTCATCATAGCAAACATAGCCTGTTTCTAGGCTATGTTCAATACAAATGTAAAACTCAAGAATATGACGAATGTGCTGCCCAACAGTAACCCCTGAAATAATAGATCTTGGCTCAGTATAACTTTGATCTGTTACCTTAACAAGTATTTCTTTTATCTGTTTTAAGTTACTAATATTATGTGCTATTAAAGTCATTCCGTTTTTTATATGATTTAGTTAACCTACAATTGTATATTCTGCTTTAATGTTACATCAATTTCCTTTGCAATATTTGCAGATTACTTTCCTTTTTCGGAAGCTATTTTATAATCTGCTAATGCTATTTTAGTTTTTCCTTCAACAGTAATAGTTCCTTTTTCAGTGGATTTATTCGTAATACCCTTTATGGTCATATCACCTTCAATTTCTGCATTATAAACACCATACTTTTTCATAGTTTATATCAGCTAAATTAGTTATTATTCCTTGTAAACTTACCTTAGGTCTATCTTGTGCACGCCCCGGGGCTCGAACCAACCCCTCAATCCCTGTTTAACAAGCGCTCACACTAACTTAAATCGCACGCAAAAATGTTCATTAGGGAACATTAACGAAAATACAATTATTATCTGTGTTTTGGTATTTTAAAAAAATAATTTTGCTTGAATTTATGTGTTTAAATTGCAATCAAATTCTGTGTGCTCTCAAATGAGAATTAAGTTTTTTAATTCAGATAATATTAAATTAGTTTTCACGGCAATATTCATGTGTATTTTTTAATCCATAGTCTTTCAGCTCCTTTGAGATAAACTAATGCATATTTTATAAATAAAATTAGAGAATACTTCACAAAAGTCAATCAATCCTAAAATAGATATTTACTGAGTAACATGTGAATATCCTCCAAAAAGTTTGAACTATCACCAGTTGAGGACACCAAAGCCCCAACCCATATAGGTTTGGGGCTTTTTTATTGCTGCTAACCACTCAGGCTAGGAATTGCGGTAAGAATTTTTACTATTCCATAAAAGAAAGTATATTTGGTTCGCTAAAATTTATTCAATGAAACCATTATTACTATTTGTTATACTCTTTTGTTTATTCTTTGGTTCTGTTGGGTTTGGACAAGAAGTAGTATCCACCCAAGGAGATTCCTATACCAATTCAAGTGGAAGTATAGACTTTACAATAGGTGAGGTTGTAATCAATACAGGAACCGATGGAAGCAACGACCTAACGCAAGGTTTTCATCAAACGAACTGGAACTTTGTGAGAATAGAAGATCATGTTCCTAGTTATGAAGCTATCATTTTTCCCAATCCAACTTCAGAGATATTAAATATTAGAACCCGTACGTTTGAAAATGTTACTTACACACTATATGATGCCCGTGGAAAACTTGTAATACAGGATAAGCTTTCTTCGGTACAAACACCTATTCAAGTTAGTCAATTAGCTCCAGGCGCTTATTCTTTGACCTTGAATAACGACACACAAAATTTAAAGACTTTTCAATTAATTAAACAACGATAAGATGAAAAAAATCCTACTCTCGCTTGTTGCGATAGCAACACTCTCACTAAGCTCTTTTGGTCAAGCACCTGAAGGCTTTAAATATCAAGCAGTGGTAAGAGATGCTGGTAACTTAATATTAAACAACCAAGCAGTTGGAATGCGACTAACCATACAACAAGGTTCTATTGGAGGAGTAACTGTTTATTCAGAAACTTTTTCAACAAGCACAAATGCTTATGGTTTAGTAAACCTAGAAATAGGTACAGGTACCACTGCTTACGATTTTTCAACGATAGATTGGGGTAATGGTCCACATTTCATGGAAACAGCTGTTGATGTAACTGGCGGAACTAGTTATGCAGTAATGGGAACGAGCCAGTTAATGAGCGTTCCTTATGCATTGCATTCAAAAACTGCAGAAAATGTAACGAATGACTTGGTAGATGATGCGGATGCAGATCCAACCAATGAGTTGCAAGATTGGTCCAACCTACCAGGAATTCCAGCAGAATTAGCTGATGGAACTGATGATGTGGATGATGCGGATGCAGACCCAACAAATGAAATACAGATTATTTCTATTAGTAATGATACTATCTATCTTACTAGTGGAGGTTTTGCTTTAATTCCTCAGGCGGGTTTTGTGGATTGGAATAACATTATAAATATTCCTGCAGACTTTCAAGATGGTGACGATGTAGACGATGCTGACAACGACCCAGCGAATGAATTACAGGACTGGTCAACACTACCTGGAATACCAGCAGAACTGACTGATGGAGATGATGTTGATGATGCGGATGCAGATCCGCTAAATGAAATTCAATCTTTAACAATTAGTGGTCAAGATTTAAGTATCAGTAATGGTAATACTATAACATTGCCTGCCTCTGGAGTAACTCTAGATGAAGCCTATGATTTTGGTGGTGCTGGTGCTGGTCGATTAATTATAGCAGATGCAGGTGAAGTAGAAATTCAATCTAATTCAGCCAATGGTATTGCGCTTAGAACCACTAACTCGAGTACAGGGGTAGGTGTTTTGGCTAGCTCAACTAACGCATCAAATCCATTCTCTACTATTCAATCTACAACTAATTCTGCTTCAAATGTTGCCAGTGCGGTTATTGGTAATACAGATGGAACTGCTTGGGGTGTATCTGGACAGGCATCCGCTACCAGCTCAGCGACAGCTGCCGTATATGGAAGCAATTTAAGAACAGTTGGTGGACACGGGGTGCTGGGAATAGGAGTTAATGGAGTTGTTGGTCAAACAAATTACCAGACTGGGTTTGGTCTCTATGGTCAAAATTTTGATCTGGTGGCACCACTCGGAAATGCAGTTGGTACATATGGTATAGGATATATTGGTGTTTGGGGAGATAATAATGGTGCAGGAGGCTACTCAATTTATGCTAATGGTGATTTAGGGGCTTCTGGTATAAAAACATTCTCAATAGATCACCCTAAAGATCCTGAGAATAAATACTTGAGACACTTTAGTATTGAAGCTAATGAAGTATTAAATGTATACAGAGGCAATGCTGAATTTGATGCAAACGGAGTTGCAGCTGTCGTATTACCTGATTACTTTGATCTTGTTAATAATGATAATATATCTTATCAATTGACCCCTATTGGTGCATATGCGCCTTTATATATCAAAGAGAAAGTAGTCAACGGGCAATTTTTAGTTGGAGGAGGCGCTCCTGGTATGGAAGTTTCATGGATTATTCATGTGGAACGAGATGATCCTTACATGCAGCAACATCCAGAGAAGAGAAATGTTGAGGTTGAAAAAGAAGATTGGAATAAAGGAAAATATTTACAACCTGTCTTATATAAGCAACCTGATGATAAACGCATTGTCAAGCCACTTGAAAAATCAGTTCAGAAAGAATTAAACTTGAATAACTAAATATTTTTCAGGTATTAAGCTAGGATAATTTCCTTTTTAGTAGATTTTAGGGCAAGATTTATAGAAGTGCTACGGTAAAAAAATTTATGGAGAGATAACCGAAGAGGTTAGGGTAGTGAAGGGGTAGTCATTTCTTTGCGTTTTTCAAGTAATGAAAGTAACCTTTTAGAAGTAAAGAAAAATATAAAAGCCACGCGCTTTAGTGGTGGTATATTTGGTGCTGGAACTGGTCTAGGTGCGTCTTGAGAATATAGGTATGAAAAAGGTAAGCTAATCTTTAAAAAACCATCTTGTCGATTGCTAATTATTTTTTGGTTAACTTTAGCATGATAAGATGTTATATTTACTCTATGAAAAATTTTCGTCTACATAAGCTGTATGTTGTTTTTTTGTTTCCGTTATTTCTTTTAAGTGTTAATTCTAAGGCACAATTAAATGAAATTATCCCTCAAAATTGTATTAGTCAAAAACACGATCATTCAAAACATACTTGTGGAAAAAAGAGACCTCCCGAAAAACCGGTTTGGGTTGATTCTCCAGGAAAAAGTAGCTCTAAAAACAAATCATTACTTGCTAATGTAACAGCCTACACACAAAGCATTCATAATGCAATTGCAAAATGGGATGGAGGTTCTTGCCAATCTTTTTCTTTTGGAACAACTCCCGGAGGAAATGACATTCGTTGGGGTCAAGCATTAAGCGCATCGGCCAAGCATACCGGAGGACATAGTTATGAAGAGTTAAGGAGAAGTGCGGCAGCTATGGGAACAGCTTTTAATATTGGAGATACCTTTTATTTAAGCTTAAATGTGGGAGGTGCATTAGATACTACCTTTCAATTGCAATTTATTTGGGAAAATTTAGGCAATCCTGCTAATGTTGTAACCATCAATATAGAAACTAATTATGGTATTGGAGGAGCTGCTGCTTATACTGCTACAGAGGCAGCTAAGCTAATGGAGTTTTATGATTTAGTTAATCCTATAATAAAAGAAGTTTATGGTCCACCAAGCTTGAGCCATACAGTAAATGTTGTTAATGATGGTTATGCTGTTGGAGTAAATACCTATTACAATGGTCCTAATCAGGTAAGCTCTAATTCTAGTAATTATGTGGATGCGAATTTTGATTTAAATCAGCCTAGATTAATGATTCATGAGTTAGTCCATGCTTATAGAGATAATGTCGGAGTTTCTAGTGATTCAACCTGGCACTACGAACCCACACTTAGCGGTTTTGAAGAAGGCATGGCAGAAGGCGTTGCAATTATTGTGATGGACAGATTTGCAGGTCTTTATCCGAATTTTTTTAATGGGGATAAGCATAAAATACATTGGAATCAAGCTGCAGGAATGCCTTTTGAATGGAATTATGATTTTGAAAATCATAGCCAAATTACAACTCAAGATTACTGGAGTTCTAGCCAGGCAACAGGAAGCCATTGGATTAGGTATGGTGTTGGTGCTACAGCAATGAAAAAAATGTATTATGAAGATTCTTTAATATTCTCAAACTTTAACGCGGAATATTACAATAGATTGAATGCAGATCATACATTACTTCCTACAAGAAGTTTAATAATTGACATTTTTAACCAAATAAAACCTCAAGTAGAGAGAACTCCTATGACTACTTGGATAAACGACCAAAGAATTTTTGATTGTAATATCAATTTAGGAATGAAAGTGTTTATGCTAAGTTTTACATCCTTAAGTTGGAATTCTTTTCAGCACGATAATAGAATTCATTTTATGGAAACCCATCAAAATGGTTTGGAATGGAACTGGGGGTCAACAGATCAATTAGGTGCAAACGAAGTAGAAACAGGAGCAACTTGGGGTTGGACACATCAATTGAATAATACCCCTGGACATATAGATTTTATAAGAGATTGGGACAATACTAGTTTTAGAAACCGATCAATAACTAATGACGGACATTGGCAAACAGATGCTGGAGGAACTTATGCAGGACAAACCTTGTCAGGACCTCACCAAGGAGCAAACCCTTATAGTTCCTATGACGGATTGGTTTATGATGCAGCGGGGCCTTTTACTAGAGATTTAATGCAAAACCAATCATATAGTATTGGTCCTGAAATGGGAAAAAGAGCCTACGCGATAGGAAGTCAAAAACTTTATACCTCTACTTCAAGTGCAGCTAATATGTGGCCAACGTTGGTTTCTCAAGGAGGGAGTTTATTAGATGTGCGTTCTGAACAAGACATGAATGAGTCTGGACTGTTTAGGTTTGAAATTGAATTTAATGATGCTTCTGGAACATTCTCAGATTCTTATTATAGACTATTAGGGGATAGTTTTATTGATATAGAAGGCGTCTTTGGCGGAATTTATAGTGATTTGTCAAATCAAATAGAAGGTCGGTTGTTTATAGAGCATCAAGATTTTGGGCAAGAATTAGATATGATAATTTTCAACAATGCTTTTAAGTCAGATAGATTATGGACTTCAGTATTAGAACCATTGGTACAATATCAAGGAGGTAGCACTGATCGAAGATATTCTGTACCCGGAGAGCTTCATGCGATATACCTAGATTCTTTATGTGTGCAAAAAAAGATTGATTTTAGAACCATTGGTTATGGCGATGGTTTAAGAGGAACAGAAATGTTATTATTTGATTTAGAAGAGATGGAGGATATTATCTTTGTTCAATCGCCTGATACAACTATTAATATAGGAGATAACTTTAATCTAGCGGTAACTAATAATTTTGCAGACATCTTCTCTGGAGACACCAGAATTAATTACACTTGGTTAGACCCAAGTAATAATCCAATTTCTAATGACACTGCATTTACATTTAATAATGCTGCGATTTCTGATACGGGAATTTATAATATTCAAATTGATTTTTTAGGCTGTCCCGTTTTCAGTTTGCCAGTTAAAGTTTCTATTGAAATTGATACAGAAATAAAAGAAATACAAAATAATTTACTATTTACCGTGTTTCCTAATCCTGCAAGAAAATCATTTACAGTTGAATTGGATGACTTGAAAGATGCCCAAGTTATAATTACAGATGTACATGGAAAAGTAATAAAACTTGAAAGCAATATTGAACATAACAAAATCACATTCAACTCTGCCAAGCTATCCAAGGGGGTTTATTTAATACAGCTATTAAGTGAGGGATCTTTACATTCAGAAAAAATTATAATTGAATAAGTAGGGAATGATGCAATGAATATTCTGAAAAAGCTCACTAAAAATTAAAAGGACTGTCCTCTTTTATAAAATAAAACCCTCATAATTTTATAATTGATTGAAGATAATTACGAGTATATTATTCAACATGAATGTTAAGTCGATTATTTTATTGCTGTGTTTTTATTCAAGCCTTGCTTGGAGCCAAAACCTTGTTGATTATACCAATCTAATAAATATACAAAACAGCCCTAAATCATTTGATGATAAAGGACTAAATGTTTTTTTTGATTTAGGAAGTTGGATGGGATTTTCCCTTTCTGAAGACACCAACTCAACAGGGTTTTCTGGTCCATATTTATTAGGACAAGAACACGGGTTATGGGCTGCAAATAGTTTTGTTACATTAGAATTAATCGATGCTAACGGTAATTCTATATTAAAAAAGCTTGACTATTCTAAGCAGGTTTATTTACCAGGAAAGCTAAAAAGCCAATTGCAATTTAAGCGTGTTCATTTAAAAAGTAGTTTAATATTCACCTCCAAGGGCAACGCTATTCTTTCAACCAAAGTAACTAATAATGGGAGAACGGATTTAAGCTTTACTCCAAAGTGGAAAGGTTCAATTTTTAAGGAAGTTGGAAGTTTTTCTAACTCTAAAAATCAATTAATTGTTGACCTTAAAAAAAATCAACACATTTATTTAAGTCCGATTAATGATGGAAAAACAGAACTAAAAACAGAACTAAATCACTATCAAATTATATTAGAAAAAAACAATTTAAAACCTGGGCAATCAAAAACATATTATTTTGAAATTCAATATCATCCTGAACAAAATGAAAAGTTAGCATCTATCAAAACATCCGAAATTTCAAAACTTCTTGATAATAACCAAACAAGATGGAATGATTATTTAAAAATCACCAACGAGAATTTAACCAATGATGAAAAACTGGTAGTTGCCAAAAGCATTTGCACCCTTATTAATAATTGGAGAAGCCCTGCTGGCGAGCTTAAACACGATGGAATATTTCCTTCTTATCATTACAAATGGTTTCAAGGGTTTTGGTCTTGGGATTCTTGGAAACACGCTGTAGCAATAGTGAAAATAAATCCCGAATTGGCCAAAAACCAAATTAGAGCGATGTACGATTATCAGAATGATAAAGGAATGATTGCTGATTGTATTTTTAGAGATCCAGTTGTAGAAACACATAATTGGAGAGATACCAAACCTCCTCTTTCTTCTTGGGCAATCTGGGAAATATACCAATCAACAAATGATGTTGAATTTTTGAAAGAATTATACCCAAAAGTCGTTAAATACCATAACTGGTGGTACAAGTACAGAGATTATGATAAAGATGGATTATGCGAATATGGATCAACTGATGGATCATTAATAGCGGCTAAATGGGAAAGCGGAATGGATAACGCTATTCGATTTGATAAATGTAAAATTGTAGATGGTTCCAACTATTCCATCAATACCGAATCCGTTGATTTGAATTCTTATTTAGCGAAGGAAAAAGAGTACTTATCAAAAATTGCTAAAGTTTTAAAACGCCCTGAACATAATAAATGGAACAAAGAAGCTATCACCCTAAGTGATAGAATAAGAAAAGATTTTTACGATAAAAAGACAGGTTACTTTTTTGATATTGATGCAGAATCTGGTCAATTTTTAAATGATGCTTTAGGTCCAGAAGGGTGGACTCCTGTTTGGTGCGAAATTGCAACTAAAGAACAAGCCGCTAAAGTGGTGAGTCATATGCTGGATACCAATAAATTCAATACAAAAATCCCGTTACCTACCATTGATGTTTCACACCCTGCTTTTGACCCACTTAATGGGTATTGGAGAGGTCCTGTTTGGTTAGATCAAGTTTGGTTTGGTATTGACGGTCTTAAGAAATATGGTTTCAATAAGGAAGCACAATACTTAACAAACAAGGTAATTCAGAACTGTGAAGGGCTAATAGTGCCCGGTGAATCCATAAGAGAAAACTATCATCCATTAACGGGAAAAGGGTTAAATGCTGAACATTTTAGCTGGTCTGCAGCCCATTTAATTTTGTTATTAGAACAAGAGCATCACGATTGGGAAGATGAATCGATTTTTGGAAAAAATAAACTAAAACCTCACACTTCTTTTTTTGCTGTTGAGTCTGAAGATATACTAAATCAGTCACCCCAAAAATCTCAATTTATCCAAAACCTAAATGGAACGTGGAAATTCAATTTAGCCATCAACCAATCAGAACGACCAATTGATTTTTACAAAACAGATTACTCAACCGAATCTTGGGATGACATTTCTGTTCCTTCAAACTGGGAAGCTCTTGGGTATGACCAACCTCATTACTTGGATGTAGATTATCCTTTTAAACCTAACCCTCCATTTTTACCAAAAGACTACAACCCTGTAGGTTCTTATAAAATGAGTTTTACTATTCCTGAGAATTGGAGTAATAGAAAAATTATCCTTCAGTTTGGAGCAGTAAAATCAGCTTGTTATTTATGGATAAATGGCAAAATGGTTGGCTATAGTCAAGATTCTAAAGCAGAAGCAGAATTTGACATTACAGCCTTTATTAAACAAGGTGAAAATCAATTAGCATTGGAAGTTTATCGGTGGTCGGATGGTAGTTATTTAGAAGATCAGGATATGTGGAGAGTGAGTGGGATTGAAAGAGACGTTATTCTTTATGCTGTTCCTAAAGAACACGTTTTTGATTTCCATATTCAACCTAAATTGGATGAATCATTCAAAACGGGAACTATTACTTCAGAAATTATATTTAATCAGAATACTCTTCAATCTCATAACATTGAAATTTTAGTTCAGGATTATAAGACAAATGAGTTGATTTTTTCTAAATCATACCAAACAAATAAAGGAACTAAAAGCTTTTCTTTTAAAGAAGAGTTAGGAAATGTAAAAAGCTGGACAGCAGAAACTCCTAATTTGTATAAAATTATTATTAAGGTAGATGACAAGGGTGAAACAGCGCAAATATTCCAACAACAAATTGGTTTTAGAACTATAGAAATTAATGGAAATCAGTTGATGATTAACGGACAACCACTTACTATTAGAGGTGTTAATCATCACGAACACGATCCAAAAACAGGACATGTTATTAATGAAGAATTAATGCTTCAAGATATTCTGACGATGAAAAAATACAACATCAATTCAGTACGAAACTCGCACTACCCTAACCATCCAAGGTGGTACGAACTCTGTAACGAATATGGATTATATGTTGTTGATGAAGCCAACATAGAATCTCACGGATACCACATTTGGAAAAAAGAATTAACGCTGGCTAACAACCCCTCTTGGGAAGCAGCTCATATTGATAGAATTGAGAGAATGTTTGAAAGAAGTAAGAATCACCCGAGTATTATTACTTGGTCGTTAGGAAACGAAGCTGGTTCTGGTAGCAATTTTAATGCAGGTTATACTTGGTTAAAAGCAAAAGATACATCAAGACCAATTCAATATGAAATGAGCCAACAAACAGATTTTACAGACATTGAAGCGCCAATGTATAGAACAATAGAAAGAATTGAAAAATATGCAAAGGAAATAAATAAACGGCCCTTAATTTTATGTGAGTATGCACACGCAATGGGAAACAGTGTAGGAAACTTACAGGACTATTGGGATATCATTGAAAAATATGAATGCTTGCAAGGCGGTTTTATTTGGGATTGGGTAGATCAAACTTGGACAATGACCGACAGTAATGGAATTGGCTATTGGGGATATGGTGGTGATTTTGGGCCGAGTAAAGTTCCAACTAACTATAACTTTTGCGCAAATGGCTTAGTTCAGGCTAACAGAGAAATACATCCGCATATTTTTGAAGTAAAAAAAGTATACCAACCCATTGGTTTTAGTTTTGATGCTTCAAAAAACAATTTAACAATTACCAATAAATATAACTTTATCAATACAGAACATATCTATTTCGATTGGGAATTATTAGAGAATGGAGTGCCAGTAGAAAAAGGAGTCTTAGCTGTAAATAATATTGATGCACAAGCATCTGAGAAGATTTTATTAAAATTTTCTATATCGTTAAGTTCAGATAAAGAGTACTACTTAAATGTTTATGCTAAACAAAAGCAAAAGGTTGATGGTTTTGAAATAGATGAATCAATAGCAAAGGAGCAATTCTTATTACAGGCCGGAGCTATCCAAGATGTTGAAGAATCAGGATCAAAACCTAAGACCAAAGACAAATCAGACTATATATTAATTACGGATAAAGATATGTCTTGGAGTTTTGATAAGAAATCAGGAAATATGATTTCTTGGAAATCAGAAGAAAAAGAGTTGCTAATTTCGCCATCTACAATAGAATTTTGGAGGGCTACAACTGATAACGATTATGGTGCAGGTTTCCACAAAAAAGCCGCCATTTGGAAAGATGCAGCAAAAAATATCAACGTATCAGATATTTCAATCAACAAAGAAAAATCACGTGTAACAATAACTGTTGTAGGAGCACTTAAAGAAGCTAACGCTGAAATAATTACAAAATATAACTTCTATGGGAACCAGAAATTTGGAGTTGAAATAGCTTATTCTTCCACAAACGACTCTTTACCATCCATGCCAAGATTTGCATATAGATTTAATTTAATCCAGGAGTTTAAGAATATGGAATGGTACGGTCGCGGGCCTCAAGAATCTTATTCTGATAGAAAAACAAGTGCTTTTGTTGGAAGCTACGAAGGAAGAATTAAAGATCAATATCACCCTTATGTTAGAGCACAAGAAACGGGTAATAAAACAGATTGTCGTTCGGTAAAATTATTCAATAAAAACACTGCTGTAGAAATAAAGAGTAACACACTTTTTGACGTTGGAGCTTGGGAATTTAATTATGATGTTTTATATCTAAACGAAGTTGAAGGAGGAGATAACCTTACTGCTGGAGAAATAAAAATAGGAGCCAATAAACACGGATCTCAAACAGTCCCTAGTGACCAAACCACACTAATAATTTCTCTAAAGCAAATGGGAGTTGGTGGAGATAACTCTTGGGGAGCTATGCCACACAAACAATACCTATTGCAAGATACGAAGTATAATTTCTCATTCACTGTTAACGCTAAATAATCCTTATGAGGTCACTCTAGCGGAGAATTGGTTAAAATCAACTGGTTCTCCCACTTTAAATTTTCTCCAAATCTGTTGTCAACAAAGGCACAATAGCTCTAAATCACCTATCGTTACGTTGGGAAACTAGACATCAATATTCGGGAACGAACAAGGGTTTTTGTTTTAGGCTAAAACCCTTGTTTTTAATTACTTGTAAGCTAGTATATATAATATAGCATAATTATGAGTTACGTTGGGGAAGTTAATGTCTTCATTCGGAAATTTACGTTTGTAATTACTGATGTTCGGTCATATTTTTGTCTAAAATTAAAGCAATTTGTGATGGGGAAGTTATTGACTATTGAAGATGATGTTCTGTTACGTGAAACCTTAACGGAAATATTAGAAGTTTACGGACATACTGTTATTCAAGCAGGAGATGGAGCAGAAGGCGTAGAATTGTTCACTAAAACAACTCCGGACCTAATTATTTGCGATGTGAATATGCCTAAGTTGGATGGTTTCCAGGTGTTAAAAAAGTTAAAGGTTCTTGTGGGTGCGTCCAAATTCCCCCCATTTATATTCTTATCGGCTAAAACCGAACAAAAAAATATTCAATATGCTTTAGAATTAGGTGCTGTAGATTTTGTTGCAAAGCCATATTCTGCAACAGAACTATTGAAGCTTATAGATTTAAGGTTAAATGAATAAAGTGGGTGGTATTTAAGTAAAATAACAAAAACGGAAATATTACATTTAAATAATTTGTTATTATGAATAAGATAGATAGTTTTTATAAATCCTTAGAAGAAGCTACTGAGCACCAGACTAGATGCTCTAGAGCATGGCTAATCGGAGATGATGTTATATTTGTAGACTGCAAAGCAAATGCTGAAATTGAGTTGGAGGACGCAATAGAAGATATGGAACTTTCCGAAGCATTGGTCGCGGAAGTTGGTCACTTTGCAACAATCATTGATACTGCGAATATTAAGGGTATATCAAAAGAAGCTAGGGACTGGTATTCTCAAGTACAGAATGATAATCCGCGCAATGTAAGCGTTGCATTAATCGTAAATTCATTTTATACTAGAGTCATTGCTAATTTCTTTCTTGGATTTAAGAATTCAAGAACGGAAATGAAAATTTTCAACGAAAAAGATGATGCTATAGAATGGCTATACGAACAATTGGAAATGAATAAAAGCGTAAGTGGACAAACGCTTTAATCAAATACAACAATTTATTATTCAATTAGCTTCAGGTAATTTCGAATATAAAGTTACCCCTTCAGAATCGCTGGATGAAATAGATGCCTTAATTGTTGGTATCAATATGTTGGGTGAGGAACTCAAGGTTTCTCAAGAAAAGCATGTTGCTTTGTTTGAACATGCGGGCGACGCGATTTTAATTTTTAGTACTGCTTCAAATAAGTTTGTTGATTCCAATGAAATGGCAACAACGATGCTTGGTTTTTCTGCAGAAGATATTCGCCTGCTATCTATAATAGATCTTTTTCCAAAAGAGGAAAAGACAAGGATAGAAAGTAAAGTTACTTACTTAAAAAGTGTTATTCAAACGAAATTTGATAAGCAAATCGAAACCAAAGCTGGAAATTTGAAGGATGTTTCTTTTTTATCAAAAAGATTGCCCTATGGAGACGATCAATATTTTCAGATATCTCTTAGAGATATAACTGAGGCAAAACAAATTTCAAATCATTTAGTTAAAAAAAATGCAGAATTAATCCAAGCTCAAAAAGAAATTGGTGAATTGTCCAAATTTCCATCAGAGAATCCAAATCCAATTTTAAGGTTTAATGAAAAATTTGAACTCTTATACAATAATGAAGCGAGTACGATTAATTTTCTCTCAGATTTTAAGATAAAAGAAAACAAATTAAACGATCGAGTTTTAAAAGATTATCTCAAGGAAGCAAAAGCAAATGGGGGATCAGAAACGATTATTGAGACTAGAAATAATCGACATTATTCGTTAACCTATGTATATGTTCAAGAGTTTAATTATATAAATATTTACGGCACTGATATTACAAAGCGCATTCAAACGGAAGAGGAAAATATGAAATTGTCTTTCGTTGCCAAAAACACCAACAATGGTATTCTCATGTTAAATAAAAATAGAGAAATAACCTGGGCAAATACAGCTTTTTTAGAACGTTCTGGTTATTCCTTTAGTGAAATAATTGGTCAAAATTCTACTCACTATTTGTTGGATGAAACGAATGATTCTTTTGTCGATAAAGTGCGTATAGCCATGGATAGGCAGGAAAAAGTTTCTGGGGAGTTGGTAAGGAGATCTAAGAAAGGGGGGAAGTATTGGGTAGATTTAAACATTCAGCCTTTATTCGATAGTGCTAATAACCTCACTGGATTTATGTTTGTTGAATTTGATATTACAGATAGTATAATCAACAAGCAAACGATTCAGAACCTTAATATGAATCTAGAAAATCTCGTTGAACAAAAAACAAAGAAACTAAGGTCAAACGAACTAAAATTGGAAAAATCATTAATTAAAGAAAAAGAACGAACAATAGCATTGAAAAGAAGTGAAAAGAAGTTAAAAAAATCATTAATTAAAGAAAAAGAGTTGGGTCAATTAAAAGCAAGTTTTGTTACGGTTGCATCACATCAATTTAGAACACCTTTAGCAGTTATTCAGTCTAATACTGAGTTACTTGAGATGTTAAACAACATTGGAAAAAAGCAAAAGCCCGAGAAGTATGCAAAAGTAACCAACCGTATTACATCAGCAATTTCTACAATGACCGATCTAATGGATGATGTGCTTACGCTCGGCAAACTTACTTCCGGTAAGGTTCTTTATTCTCCTCAATATTTGGATTTGGTTATATTTTGTAAGAAATTGGCTGAAGAGTATGACTCGGTCCAAATAGACGGTAGAAGTATTAATTTTGTTACAGAGGGAGAACCTTACAAGGTATATTTAGATGCTAAATTACTAGAGCATACCTTGTCTAATTTGATCAGTAATGCTTTTAAATATTCTAAAGGAAAAGAAAATCCTGAATTGAGTATACACTTTAAATCAAAAGAACTGACGTTGTCAGTAAAAGATTATGGTTTAGGTATTCCTAAAGATCAACATTTACATCTATTTGAACCATTTTTTCGTGCAGATAATGCGACAGATATTCAAGGTACAGGATTGGGCTTGAGTATTGCAAAAGAATATGTTGAAGTTAATAAGGGTACCATCTCCGCTAAATCAATATTAGGAAAGGGGAGTTGTTTTAAAATAATATTTAAAAAAGATAAATTATGAAAGGAATTGTATTTACTGAATTTTTGGAGTTAGTTGAAAATGAGTTTGGCTTAGAAGTAGTTCAACAGATAATTGATGAATGTGAACTTGAAACAGAGGGGGCTTTTACCTCCGTAGGCACTTATAATCATAAAGATATGTTTATTATGGTAGGAAAATTATCTGAAATAAAAGGGATTCCAGTCCCAGCATTGTTATCGGTTTTTGGTGAATATTTCTTCACTACGTTAAAAACCAAATACCCATTATTTCTGGATAAGCCTAATTTGTTTAGTTTTTTAAACTCCATAGACCAATATATTCATCCAGAAGTTATAAAGCTATATCCGGATGCAGAGTTACCTCAATTCGAAGCCGAAATAAGAAGTGACAATGAGATGATGTTGAATTACATGTCATCACGAAAACTGTCTGATTTGGCTATAGGTTTGATAAAAGGTGCCGCTAAGCATTTTAAGGAGGATGTTGATGTCGTAAAAGTAGTTAAAGATGCTGAAGGAGCAAAGGTACTGTTAAAGGTTAATAAAATTTAAATTCAATATGAATCTAGAATTACTGGAAAAAGCCCGTAAAAGGGAAAAAAAAGCCCGTATAGAGGCAGAGCAGCTGCTTGAATCTAAAAGTATAGAATTATATAATTCTATGCAAAAATTAGCTGTTTCTAATAAAGAATTGGAAGAATCATTAGTACGAGAAAAAGAGTTAGGTCTTTTAAAATCAAGTTTTATTATGGTTGCATCACACCAATTTAGAACGCCACTAGCGGTTATTCAGTCTAATGCTGAGTTACTTGTTTTGTTGCAGGAAATGGATGAAAAACAAGGGCCCGAAAAGTATGCAACAGTAACCGCCCGTATTAAAGACGCAATTTCTAAAATGACTGCGCTAATGGACGATGTGCTTACACTCGGTAAACTAACTTCCGGAGCCGTTCCTTATGTACCTGAAGAGTTAGATTTGGTTGAGTTTTGCAATCGATTGGTACAACAATTTAAATTGATACAAAAAGATGGCGCCATATTAGATTTTGTTACAGAGGGAGAACCTTACAAGATGCATTTAGATGCAAAATTACTAGAACATACATTGTCTAATTTAATCAGTAATGCTTTTAAATATTCTACAGGAAAAGCGAACCCCGAGTTGCGCATACATTATAAACCAACAGAAGTGGTCATATCTGTAAAAGATTATGGTATGGGGATTCCTGAAGGGGAGCAGTTGCATCTATTTGAACCCTTTTTTCGTGCAGATAATGTGACAGAAATTCAAGGCACAGGATTAGGCTTGAGCATTGCAAAGGAATACGTTGAAGTTAATAAGGGTACTATTTCCGCTAAATCAATATTAGGAAAGGGGAGTTGTTTTGATATAACTTTTAAGCATTAAGTAAAGATCTAATAGAATAAAAGAAATGAAAAACCTAATAAATAAATACGACTATAATGCTTCGGATTCTACCGAAATAAGACTTAGCAAGTCTTTGATTTTATTAATTGCTAGTTTTTGTTGCATCTGTGGTGTAATCTGGGGTTATATTTTTTATTGCTTCTTGGGATTTGGATTAACCTCGTCTCTTCCGCTTCTATTTGTAATCCTAGTGTTTCCAACAATTGTTGCATCTCACTATTTTTCCAATTATCGGATATTGGTGCACATGCAATTAATATGCATTACTTTGATTCCGTGTTTAATTCAATGGAGCCTAGGAACTGTTCATGATTCTGGTTTTATTCTAACCTGGTGTTTTTTAGGTCCGCTTGGAGCCCTTGTATATCTAAATAACAAGTATGCAATATTCTGGATGCTTGTATTCATTTTTATTATTTGTATTTCGGTGATTTTTGTTCCAAAATTTTCTGAGGATGCACTTCTAATTACTGAAAGTTTCCGCTCGAGTTTATATCTGATGAATGTAATAACTCCATTTGTGTTAATATTTATTGCTGGTCGCAATTTTTATAATGGACTGGTTGTTCAGCGAAAAAAGAATCTTTTACTTTTAAAAAGTACAAAAGAAAAAAATATAAGAATTGAAAAATCATTAGCGAGAGAAAAAGAACTAGGGCTATTAAAGTCAAGTTTTGTTGCTGTTGCATCACATCAATTTAGAACACCCTTAGCGGTTATTCAGTCTAATACGGAGTTACTTGAAATGTTAAACAATATGGAAGAAAAACAAGAGTCCGAAAAGTATAAAAAAGTAACCAATCGTATTACAGTAGCAATTTCTAAGATGACCAATCTAATGGATGATGTGCTTACGCTCGGTAAACTAAGCGCTGGAAAGGTTCCTTATATTCCTAAAGAAGTAGATTTGGTTGAGTTTTGTAAGAAATTGGCGGAAGAATTTAATGTTGTTCAATTGGACGGAAGAAGTATTGATTTTATTACCAAAGGAGAAGCCTACAAGATTCATTTAGATGCTAAATTACTAGAGCATACATTGTCTAATTTAATCAGTAATGCTTTTAAATATTCTACAGGAAATGTGAGTCCTCAGATGAGCATAGATTTTAAATCAACAGAAGTGGTCGTATCGGTAAAAGATTATGGCTTAGGTATTCCTGAAGAGGAACAGTTACATCTGTTTGAGCCCTTTTTTCGTGCAGATAATGTGACAGAAATTCAAGGAACAGGATTAGGCTTGAGCATCGCAAAAGAATACGTTGAAGTTAATAAGGGTTCTATTTCCGCTAAATCGACATTGGGAGAAGGTAGCTGCTTTGAAATAAGCTTTAAAAGAGAAATATAATGAAAATGAAGAAAAAAATATTCGGAAACAATGATGATATTCAAAAATTAATAAAACCAATCATTTTTGTGCGGGTAATTATAGTACCACTTATGATAAAAGTTTTATTTTGCAACGTCTGGAATTGATCGCTCATTCGGATTAGTTTAATAAAGGATAAAACACTATTTGCATGTCAGAACATAGCAACCAACTTACACACGAACAGCGCATCTCTGATCGTTTTTCAATGTCGATGACTGTCGCTTGCTTGGCCGGTAGTTTTGTTCATTTATTTCTAAGTATCTTTTATTTTATCATAGAAGTGCCTGAAATGTTCATCTATGCCGTAATGACATTTTTTCTATTTTTATTGTGGCGCCAATTATTCAAAAATAAATGGATTGAGATTCCCTTCATTCTGGGAAGTTTAAATTCTGTTACAGGAATAATTTTGGCAAATTATTTCATTGGTTGGGAAAGTAATTTTAATATTTATTTCATTATCCTACTAGCAGCTCTCTTCTTATATCCTGGATGGAAAATCTGGAAAAGATCACTTTATTTGATTACAACTTTCTGTTTATACGTGATTTTATACCTTACCCTATCAGACTTTGACGGAGTATATACCATCGACGCTGAAATTTTAAAATATCTTTCCCTGTTAAATACAGTATCAGCTGTCGGTATACTTATCACAGTATTGCTCTTTTTCAACTCTTCTATTGTAGAAATGCAAGAGAATTTGGAAAATAAAAATAGGGATCTAAATCAGAAAGCAAAGGAATTGGATTACAGCTTGAATAAAGAAAAAGAGTTGGGGCAGCTTAAAACCAGTTTTGTATCAACCGCATCTCACCAGTTCAGAACACCATTGTCGGTTATTCAGGCTAATACTGAGTTACTTGAAATGGTAAGCAATACGGATAAGAAACCAGATACCGATAGACTAAAAAAAATAACCAGTCGTATTACAATAGCAATTTCTAAAATGACTGACCTAATGGATGATGTGCTTAAGCTGGGTAAACTAACTTCAGGAAACGTTCCTTACACACCTGATGATGTAGATTTGGTAGGTTTTTGCGAGAAATTGACGAAAGAATTTAATTTGATACAACAAGACGGCAGAACTTTAGATTTTGTTACAAAGGGCGAACCTTACATGGTATGGTTAGACCCTAAATTACTGGGGCATACATTGACTAATTTAATCAGTAATGCTTTTAAATATTCAGTTGGAAAAGAGAACCCTCAGTTGAGTATACATTTTAAACCAACAGAAGTGGTAATATCTGTAAAAGATTATGGTATGGGTATTTCAGAAAAAGAACTATTACATCTATTTGAACCCTTCTTTCGTGCAGACAATGTGACAGAAATTCAAGGTACAGGATTAGGTTTGAGCATTGCAAAAGAATACGTTCAAATTAACAAGGGTAATATTTCCGCCAAATCGATATTGGGAGAAGGTAGCTGCTTTGAAATAACCTTTAAAGCTAAATGAAAATGGATTTAATGGCTAACAATAGTCTAGGGTACCAACAAGTGAATAATTGGATACAAATAATGGGTAAAAAATTATTTCTTTGAAAAAAGATTAATAACTTGCATATAATACCTTAAAATCTCAATAATGTTATGGAAAAAATACTTATCGTTGAAGATGAACAGGGTATTAGAGATACTTTACAAGAGATACTCGAATTGGCAGGCTATGAGGTTTTAATTGCTTTTAATGGAAAAATAGGGTATGATGTTATCCTGGAGAACCAGCCAGATTTGGTGCTTTGTGATGTAAATATGCCAGAACTCGGTGGTTTTGAATTACTTGAAGCAGTTAATCAGCGATTTAAAGATGCAGTTATTCCACCTTTTCTTTTTCTTACGGCTAAAGTAGAAGCAGAAAGTTTGCGCTATGGGATGAGCTTGGGTGCGGACGATTATATTTTTAAACCTTTTTCTGCAAGTGATATTTTAAAAACAGTAAGACTACGTTTAGATAGGCGTAATCAATTGTTAGACCAGCGGCCTGGTAGTAAAACAGAATCTGTAATAGCAGATGCTAATAAATTAGCGCTGCCTTGCAACGATGGATTAGAATTAATTTCTTTTGATAAAATAATTAAGTGTCAGGCTGATAGAGCTTATTGTAACTTTTATTTAGCCGACAAAAGGAAAATACTTGTTTCTAAACCTATGAAAGATTTTGAAGAAGTATTAAGTAGTAAAAACTTTTTAAAAGTTCATAAATCTACCATTGTAAATATTATGCATATTGAAAAATTTGTTCGAGGAAAAGCAGGGTATTTGTTAATGTCAGATGGTTCAAGTGTAAATGTATCGGTTCGTAAAAAAGAAGAACTGCTACACTTATTAAAAGGAAATACTTAAGTGCATCTTGTAAGGGGAAAGTGGAATTTGACTAACATGTTGAGCCAGCTACAAAATGACCTAGCTTGTCACACTTTTTTATGGTAGTGTACGATTACGTTCGGTGAACAAATGGTAATGTTCGGAAAGTTAAGATATTACAGTACGAAATAGTTAACTATTTTTGTATTAAATAAAATTCATTCGCATGAGTAAGATATTAGTAATTGAAGATGAAGCATTAATTAGAGAATCTATTTGCGATGTTTTGGAATTAAATGGATATGAAACAGAAAGTGAGCCTGATGGAGAAAAGGGATTAAAAAGAGCTTCCAGTTTAAAGCCAGATTTAATTCTTTGCGATATAAATATGCCTATAATAAGTGGCTTAGATGTGTTAAAAGCAATCCGTTCTGATGATGAATTAAAACATACACCCTTTGTTTTTTTAACTGCGCTATCCACAATGGATGATCTCCGAGCAGGAATGAACCTAGGTGCAGAGGATTATTTAGCCAAACCTTACCGTAATAAGGAATCGATAGCCATTATTTCACATCAGTTAAAAAAAGTGGAAGACTTGAAAAAGGTTGAAAAAGAACTTTCAAAAAAACATATGAACGACTTTAAACTTAAAATAAAAGAAAAGTCCAGGGGGTTCTATGATAGCTTAAACCGCGCAAAAACAGTACAAAATGTAATTTTACCAAGTAATCAAAAAATGGCTGAATTACTTCCAGATCATTTTAATTATTTTCTTCCAAAATACTCTATCTCTGGTGATTTTTATTGGGCAAAAAAACTAGATAACGCTACCCTAATTGCTGTTGCAGATTGCACCGGGCACGGAATTCCTGGCGCATTAATATCAATGGCTGGTAACATAAGTTTAAATAATGCAGTAGAGCAGTTTGGTTTAACGAAACCTGCAGAAATTTTAACCAAGGCAAATGATCTTTTTTTAGACTTTATGAATGCAAATGATAGTAATGTTGCTCATGATGGTATGGATATTTGTCTATGTTCCATAGAGGATAATTCTAATTTAATTCGTTTTGCTGGAGCAAAGCGCCCCTTATATTTAGTTACTAATAAAGATAATTTTAAGCCTGTCAGCGGAGTTAATAATTATTCAGAATTAAACCTAGAAGAAATGACTCTATATGAAATGAAGGGGAATAACTGCTCAATAGGGGCTGACGATCTAGATTTTCATGTGGAAGATCAAGTTTTTGAATACAATAAGGGAGATGCTATTTATTTGAGCTCAGATGGTTATGTAGATCAGTTTGGCGGAGAAGGGGACAGGAAGTTTAAATCGAAAAGATTAAAGAATATACTATTATCCATTCAAGGTAAAAGTATGTTCGAGCAAAAAGAAACCTTAGTTCAAGAATTCCAGAATTGGAAGGGAAAAAAAGAACAAATTGATGATGTAACAATTCTTGCTATTAAGTTGTAATTCAAATAAACCCTGCTATAATGAATCAGTCGAAGCAATGTGATTGGTAGTCTAAACAGTTTAGGACAAGTCTAGATTATAGAATCCTCCTCTATTTTCTTTTCTCATAATGGAATGTGTTACAATTAGGTAAGCTACCGTTATCAAGTTTCTCAATTCACAAAGCTGTGGAGATATAGTTGTTGATTGATAAAGAGTTTCCGTTTCTTCATACAGTAAATGAAGTCTGTTTAATGCTCTTTCTAAACGTTGATTAGACCTTACAATACCAACATAATCACGCATTAGACGTTGGAGTTCATTTCGATTATAAGAAATTAAAATCATTTCTTTGGGTGCAGTAGTTCCTTCTGAATTCCATTCCGGAATTTCAGCTTTAAATTCAATATTATCAATAAGCTCGATTGACTTGAAGGCACATTTATCTGCAAATACAAATGCTTCTAATAGTGAATTAGAGGCCAATCTGTTTGCTCCATGCAAACCAGTTTGAGAACATTCACCACAAGCAAATAAATTTTGAATGGATGTTTGCCCATCAGAATTTACTTGAACTCCCCCACAGACATAATGGGCTGCAGGTACTACGGGTATAAAGTTTTTATGGACATCCAGTCCAAGGCTTTTACACTTCTCTTTAATATTCGGAAAATGCTCTGTGAATTTTTCTTGCGCTAGTTCTGTACAATCTAAATAAACGAAATTCTCTCCCGTTTTCTTTAATTCTGAATCAATTGCTCTTGCTACAATATCTCTAGATGCTAATGCTCCACGGTTATCGTATTGATACATAAATTCTACACCAGCTTTATTTCGGAGTTTAGCGCCAAACCCTCTTACTGCTTCTGAAATTAAAAATGTAGGAGTTGTTTCAGCAGAATAAAGTGCAGTAGGATGAAATTGTATGAACTCAATATCTTTTACGCGTGCTTTTATTCTATATGCCATAGCAATGCCATCTCCAGTTGCAATAACTGGATTAGTAGTATGTCCATATACCTGTCCAATACCTCCAGATGCTAAAACAGTTATTTTAGACGAAATTGTAATTATTTTGCCTTCTTTTTCGCAAATGACGTAGGCTCCATAACAAGTCGTTTTCAATTCTGGTAAATCCTTTTTTAAATGATGATCTGAAATTAAATCGACAACAAAATGATGTGAAAGCAGCTCCACATTATTTAGCTTTTTTAATCTGGTTAACATTGCTCTTGAGATTTCTGCACCAGTAATATCTTTGTGATGAACAACTCTATTCTCAGAATGGCCTCCTTCTTTTCCTAAATCCAATTCACCATCGCTATCCGTATCAAAATCCACTCCCCAGGATATCATGTCTGAAAGACATTTTGGACCTTCGCTTATTACGGTACGAACAACTTCTTCATCACATAAACCATCACCCGATTTTAAGGTGTCCTGTACATGTTTCTCAAAAGAGTCTGTAGCATTTTGAACAATGGCAACACCACCTTGAGCATATTGTGTATTGGATTCACCTTCATTAGATTTAGTAACGACAACCACCTTTTTATCAGGGAATTTTTCAGCAACTTTTATAACGTATGTTAAGCCTGCAATACCAGAGCCTATGACTAAAAAATCCGTTTCCATTGTTTGTCCTTGACTTATTTTTCTAATGTCTTCATTTCGAAAGTTCCAACATTCTTTCAATTGGTTTCAAAGCTTTTATACGAATGTCTTCCGACACTATTATTTCGGGAGTTTCATTCAATAAGCAGTTATATAATTTTTCAAGTGTGTTCATTTTCATATAACCACATTCGCTACAAGCGCATGTATTGTCGTCTTTTGCCGGAGCAGGAATTAATACCGTATCAGGAACTTCCTGTTGCATTTTATATAAGATACCAGCTTCTGTAGCAACAATGAATTTTTCCGTTGGATTTACTTTTACGTAATTTATCATTCCAGCAGTAGAACCAACGTATGTTGCTGTTTCCAGTATATGTTCTTCCGATTCAGGATGAGCAATTATTTTTGAACCAGGGTTATCTGCATAGACTTTTAGAAGTTTATCTAGTGAAAAAGCTTCGTGTACGACACATGAACCATCCCATAAAAGCATATCTCTACCTGTTTTACTGATAATATATTTTCCTAAATTTTTGTCTGGAGCAAATATTATCGGCTTATCTTTTGGAATAGATTCAACAATTTTTAAAGCATTTGAAGAGGTACAAACGATATCGCTCAGCGCTTTAATTTCCGCAGAACAATTTACATAAGTAATCACAACATGATCCGGATGATTTTTTACAAACTCCCCAAATGTATCTGGAGGACAAGATTCTGCTAATGAGCACCCAGCTTTCAGGTCTGGGAGAATTACCTTCTTGTTAGGACTTAAAATTTTGGCTGTTTCCGCCATAAAATGAACACCAGCAAAAACAATAATGTCAGCATCTGTTTCCGCCGCTTTTTGAGATAGACCAAGACTGTCTCCAACATAGTCAGCTAAGTCTTGTATAGCCTCTTCCTGATAATAGTGTGCTAGAATTACTGCATTCTTTTTTTTCTTTAGTTCAATAATTTTTTCAGTGATTGTTTTCATCAATTTATTTAATCCTATTAATACAAGACAAAAGTACTTTTATTATTATTTCAAAGTATCATTTAAACGAAATAGATTATTTGTTCTGGAGAAATTTTAAAATCAGACTAGGAGATGGGGTATCCATTTAATTTTTATAAAAATCATCGAATTCTTTAAACCAATTATCTCTCTTTTCTTTTCCTTTTTTTGTGGTTTGAAAAACCGGAAGAAAAGTAAAATTGTCACTTAAACTGATGAAGGTAATTAGTATTATGCAGAGTAAAACATCGCTCATTAATTTATGGTTTAAGTAAATGTCTGGAAAATTAGAATAAAAAGGTAAAATTAAAGCGGCAGCAGGTATTAACAAAAGGTAGCCAATAAAGATGCGTCCTGCATTATTATGATGAATCTCTTTATTGTTTTTTCTAAAATAGTGATTTAAGGCAAAGGGGATAAACTGCATTACAATTTCACCCAATAAAATATATAACCCTTCATTTAAAGTAAGAGTAAATAAACCACTAGGACCCTCCGGAACAAAAGTTCGTAAACCCATTAATGGGAGTAAGATAAAGAAGAAGAATAGAACAATAGCATGTCCTAAAAACTGCTTAATCCTTGATTTTATATTCTTTCCTAACCCAAATACAGCGATGATCCATAAAAAAATTAAAGTTGCAGCTAGGTTTAAAAATGTTATCAATACAAAATCATTGGCATTCCAATCATAAAAGACACCTATAACTGGAATGGTTAATATAAACAGATTATAGCCAAACAACATCCTCTTTCGAAGGTGAAAATACATTGATTTAATAATAAAGCTGAAGGTGTAAATTAGGCCCTTGAAAAGTGTCTTGAACAAATCGAAATTAGGTTTTCCTCCAAACTTTACGGGATGTCTTTCTGATAATCCCATTCCGTGGTAGCAAAGTATGGCGAATATACTTATAGGTAGACCAATTACACCCAAAGCACTAAATATCCTTGCGAAAAATAAAAAAAGGATGAAAAAAATTATCATCGCTATATAACCGGTGGTTTTCAATTCACTTGTTTTTGTTCATTATAAAAATCTTTTATATTCGAATTTTGCCATTTATTCTATAGTCTTCGTTCCTGGTCTCTGTGATTATATTGCTATCTTTTCGTCTATTTGAAAACTGTAGCTAACGTTTGAATAAACGCCTGTTTTAACGGTGTTTATTTTTTGTTTTAGCCAGTTTTATTTATTTCCACTTGTTGATTTTGGACCAAGAATCTTTATTCCAAAAGCGATAATAACTCCGCCAGTAAAGAACATAATAAGACTATAAACAGCAGGAGCTATAGCATAGTTATCATTCATTAAAATTCCTGAAGCGATGGCAATTGCCATAGTACCATTTTGAATTCCAGACTCTATCGAAATTGTTAGTGATTGAGCTAAATTTAATTTTGCAATTTTCGCTGTTGCAAAACCGAATAGCATGGTCGTAATATTTAATGCTAAGGTTATTAATCCTGCTTGTTGTAAATAGGGAATGAGATCTTCTTTTTTCTTTAATACCAATGCAACTATAACTAAAAACAAGACAGCGGCAGAAGCAATTTTAACAGGTTTATTCATTTTATCCGCAAAAGCAGGTTTAGCTCTCTTTACAGCCATACCAAGAGAAACAGGAATAATTACTATTGCAAAAATTTGAATCACTGTTTGCAATTTGTTGATTTGGATCATTTCGTCAACATCTAAAAATTGGGTTAACGCAAAGTCGATAACAAAAGGAATGGTGAAAATAGTAATTAGGCTATTGGCAGCCGTTAATGAAATGGATAAACCAGCATCTCCTTTTGCCAAATAGGTAATAAGGTTAGATGTTGGACCACCAGGGCAAGCCGCTAAAATCATTACACCAATTGCAATGTCTGGTCCAACACCAAATATGGAGATTAATACATAAGCAATAATTGGCAACAAAATAATCTGATTAACTAGCCCAACAATTATTGCTTTTGGATGTTGAAATAATCGAATAAAATCATTATTAACTAGAGACAAGCCCATGCCAAACATAATGATGATTAATGATATTGCGAGAATGATTGTTCCTATATCCATAGTTCTTACGTATTGACTATAACAAGTGGATAACACACGTATGTGTGTTATCTGTACTATGTCTTTACCGTAAATATAGAGAATCTATTGGAGTTTTTAATTTTATGAGATATGATTTTAGGAAGCTTTTTATTTTCATTCCCTTCCTCTTTAGCCAAGGTGAATAAACAGGTTAAATCAATCCGAAGAAAAGTACTGATTAAAGTTAGAAAGAGGAAGAGCTTTATTGTATGCTAACTTTATCTAGCCTCCAATTGCAATCATTGCCCTGTTTTTCATGTTCTCAACAAAATCTTCATCAAACTCTTCTGCACCACCTCTTTGTTTCTTTTTATCAAGAATTGCAGAAATAATTAAGGGTTTGATATCTAAGTTTTCTCGTTGTGCTTTTAGCAAGTCTGTTTCAGTTTGTGAAAATAAACAGTTTTTAATTTTCCCATCAGCTGTTAACCGTATCCTATTGCAAGTATCACAGAATGGGTTTGTAACTGAGCTTATTATTCCAAAAGTCCCAATTCCATCGATTAAACGAAAACTTCTTGCAGTATCATTTTTACTGTCTTTTATTTTTGTAATTGCTCTTTGACCAAAAGCCTTATTAGCTATGTTAAGGATTTCTTTAAATGAAACTTTCTTGTCCCATTCCCACTTATTTCCATCAAAAGGCATAAACTCGATAAAACGAATATGAATGGATTGCTTTTTAGTCCATTCAATAAAAGCAGGTATTTCGTGTTCATTTAAGTCGCGCATTACAACTACATTGACTTTAACAATAAACTCATTTGCAATGAGCAATTCGATGTTTTTCATGATTCTGTCGAAATAATTTCTTCTAGAAATCATGTTAAACCTTTCTTCTTGTAATGAGTCTAGACTTACGTTAACTGATTTTATCCCCGCTTCTTTAAATACATCAATAAATTGATCTACCAGAACAGCATTAGTCGTAATAGCCAGTTCTACAGGGAGTTTTCCTAATTGTTTGATAATGTTGGCAGCATCTTTTTTTACGAGAGGTTCACCTCCAGTTAAGCGAATTTTTTTTACACCCATTCCAACAAAAACTTTAGCAATTGCCAACGTTTCTTCACTAGACATAAATTCCGACTTTTCTCGCAGTGGTATTCCTTCTTCTGGCATGCAATAAAAGCATCTAAGATTACACCTTTCTGTTAACGAAATACGCAAATAATCGTGTTTTCTACCAAAAGTATCGACAATATTTGCTGCTGGTTGGTCCATGAATTTTAATTATCTCCTATTCGTCTAAATTGCTTGGTTTCTTAACCAATGTGTCAATTCAAATTGATTTTAAAAAGCGTTGTACTTTGATTTAGATATCGGTCTACAATTTACACCCTTTTATGATACCTTTCAGATAAAAATGATAACTAGATTAAGAAAGTAGAATAAATTATAAATTTTAATTTATATCGGATTATTTCTGTTCTAAATTGGATGATTAATCATGTCTGGCGCCCTTAAGTATTCTAAATACATGCAAGATTGCTGGGAATAATGAATCCATAGATTCCTCAGCTCCTTTGGTAGAACCCGGTAAGGCAAGTACCAATGTTTGATCCTTTACACCAGCAACACTTCTTGAAAGCATTGCATAGGGAGTTCTGTCTTGCCCGTAACTTCTTGCAGCCTCAGAAATCCCAGGAATTTCTCTATCTAATAATGGTTTTAATGCTTCAGGAGTGACATCTCTTTTAGATAATCCAGTTCCTCCAGTAAATAGTACCATATCCGTTTTTTCAGCAGCATGCTTTAATACAGCTTTTTGAATGTCTTCAATTTCATCCGGAATAATTGCGTAATCTTTAATTTCAACAGAAGACTCTTCTAATTTTTTAATAATTGCTTTTCCAGCTTTGTCTACTTTCTGCCCTGCTGAGATAGAATCGGAGCATACAATAACGGCGGCTGTAAGGTCTGTTCTATACTTATCTTTAAAATCAGATTTACCCCCTTTTTTACTCAGGAGTTTAATAGTGTGGATTTCAATCCCTTTATCAATAGGTTTAAGCATGTCGTACATGTTTAATGCTACAATGCTAGCACCATGCATAGCTTCAACTTCAACTCCCGTTTTATAGATTGTTTTAACAGTCATTGTGATTGTTATTTCTAATCCTTCAATGTTGTATTCAATACCTGTATATTCAATTGGCATTGGATGACAATCAGGTAGTAAATCTGCTGTTTTCTTAACGCCCAATAAACCAGCAGCTTTACTCATTGCAAAAACATCCCCTTTAGGAACAGTTTTATTATTTATTGCATCGATCGTTTCTTGCTTGCTCACCACAACTACAGCTTGTGCCGTTGCTATTCTAAGTGTGCTAGCCTTAAAAGTTATATCTACCATTTATCTAAAGTTTTTTAGCCGCCTGCAAAAGGAGGAAGTAAAGCTATTTCTACAAATTCAGTATTCGTATCAATAACCTCTGTTAAGGTTTGATTCACTGCTATTTGATAATCCATTTCATTTAAAAACGTATATTTTTGAATAAAATAACTGCGTAAATCAGATTGGTTTTTTTCGTCCAAATCAACTGATTCTTCTGATTTTCCAATCCTTTCCGCTATCATTCCAAAATATTTAATGTTTGCTTTCATTGGTAATACTTCTCAATTCATTTTTGGTATTAATATTACTGAATATCAATTCGTCAAAATTAGCATATTCTTTTTCAATGTCTATTATTTCACAAGCCATATCATTGTTAACTTGGCTTAATTTTAAATGTTCTTTTTCTGTACTCTCTTTAAAGTTTGATAAAACTTGTTTTGAATAAACGCCAATCATTTGGTGTACTTTGTCTTTGTACATCGGAAGTGTTATGGATGCGTTTCCACTTCTTTTTAATAACCATAAAATGAAATCCGATGAAATCATTGGAACATCACAGCTAATACAAAAATTTAATTGTGTTTTAGAATGGTGCAGGCCCGTGTAAATGCCTCCAACAGGTCCTTTATCTTTAATAATGTCTGGATAGACCGGAATACCAAATTTATTATAAGATGCGTTATTAGAAATTATAATAATATCGGAAACAACTTCTTTTAAAGCTTCAATAACGTATTGAATCATTGGTTTGCCGTTTAGCAGAACAAGGCCTTTGTCTTCCCCCATTCGAGAACTTTTACCTCCTGCTAATATTATCCCAGTTGCATGCATCTTTAAAGACTATTTTTTTGCTCTAGTCGATTTATTTTAAAACCTGAGGTTGTTAAATTGGAAGAATGTAAACAAGAACTTTATCTCCTTTTTTTATTTCTCTATCTTCTTCTGACAAGTAAATTAAACTATTTGCACCTACAAATGAACTTAACATAGCAGAACTTTGTCCCGCATGAACTTGAACCCCTTCAGGGTTAATGTAAGCCTTTAAAAGGTGCGCTCGATCTCCTTTCTTTGTGAAGTCATGTAAAATAGATACTTCTCTTTCTTCTAACATTGGGTTTGAAAGACCAATGAGTGATTTAATTGCTGTAAGGACATACATATAGTAACAAGTTAAAACTGCAGCAGGATTTCCTGGTAATGCAAAGACGCTTTTGTCTCCTTTTTTACCATAAAAAAGAGGTTTACCTGGTTTCTGTTTCACTTTATAAAAAACTTCTTCAACGTGTAATTCTGCGAGTGCTTTTCCAACAAAGTCATAATCACCAACAGAGATGCCGCCTGTAATGATAACAACATCATTTTGGTCAATTGCATTTTCAATGGTCTCTTTTGTCGAATTAAAATCATCTTTTACGGTAACTAGATTTGAGTCGAATCCTGCATGTTTTAATACGGATGTTAATGTTGCAGAATTAGATTCATAGATTCTGCCAGGAAGTAGTTTTTCTCCAGGTTTAGTTAGTTCATTTCCTGTGACAATTACGGCAATTTTAGGTTTACGATATACATTTACCTTCTGAATTCCTAAACCACTTAAAAATCCAATTGCTGCAGGGTTTAAATAAGTTTCTTTAGAAATTGCAATGTTATTTATTGCTAATTCTTCTCCTTTTTTTCGGATACTCATTCCTTCTCTAACTTCCTCCATTAGCGTTATTGAATCTCCTTCTCTTTTTACAATTTCTTGTTTAGCAATTGAAATCGTTCCCTCCGGAATCATAGCCCCAGTAAAAATTCTTGCAGCTTCACCACGGGACAGTGATTTTTCAGTAACTGATGCACCAGCTTGAATTTCAGTAACGACAGTATATGTTAAAGACTCTCCTCCTAAAGCATAACCATCCATAGCAGATTGATCGAAAGGTGGCATATTTATCGGTGATTCAATACTCTCTGAAAGTACGCTTCCCAATGCATTCAATAAATCCACTTTTACAGAGCCTAATTTGGACGTATTTTCCTGAACTCTCCTTAGTGCTTCTTTTATGCTTATCATAATACGCTGTATAACTGTTTTACGTGTCTAAATATAGGCATTATGAACTAATTAGAGCTTTATGTCCTGCTGATAGAAAAATGCGTCGATAGAAGTATATTGAAGCCGAATGGCATTAGTTTATTATTATCCACTTATTCATTTACCTTTGTCAGCTTAATAAATATACATGACATTTAAAGAATTACATATAATAGAACCTATTCTTAGAGCGGTGGAAGAAGAAGGTTATACGCACCCAACCCCCATTCAAGAACAATCAATTCCAATATTACTTAAGGGTAAAGATCTATTAGGATGTGCTCAAACCGGAACCGGTAAGACGGCATCTTTTGCTATACCTATTTTACAGCATATTTACCTAGATAAGCAGCAAAATACGGGGGCTCGAACGGTTAAAGCTTTGATTGTAACTCCTACGAGAGAACTGGCAATTCAAATTGCCGATAGTTTTACTTCCTATGGAAAACACACAGGGATTAAAAATACGGTCATTTTTGGTGGAGTGAAACAAGGGCAACAGACCAACGCACTAAGAGCTGGTGTTGATGTTTTGGTTGCAACACCAGGGAGGTTATTAGATTTGATACAACAAGGTTTTATAACTTTAAAGCACATTGAATATTTTGTATTGGATGAAGCTGATCATATGTTAGATATGGGGTTTATCCATGACATAAAAAAGTTGATTGCGCAATTACCTCCAAGAAGGCAATCTTTATTCTTTTCAGCAACAATGCCAAAATCCATTGTAGAATTATCAGGAAAGATATTAGGGCATCCAGAAAAGGTAACTATTAAACCACAACAAGCTACTGCAGAAAAGGTGGATCAAGCTTTATATTATGTCACTAAACCAAGCAAGACAAAATTATTGATTTATTTAATTGAAGAAAAGAAGGCACAGTCCACTTTGGTTTTTTCAAGAACAAAGCATGGTGCAGATAAAATTGTTAAAATTTTAATAAAAGCAGGAATTAAAGCCGCAGCTATTCACGGGAACAAGGCTCAAAATGCAAGGCAAAGAGCCCTTAATGCTTTTAAAGATGGTGATTTATCCGTTTTAGTTGCTACGGACATTGCTGCTCGTGGTATTGATGTCGATGATTTGTCATTAGTAATTAATTTTGATTTACCCAATGTACCTGAAACGTATGTCCACCGAATTGGAAGAACAGGTAGAGCAAAAGCAAGCGGTATTGCATTGTCTTTCTGCGATGCTGTAGAGAAAGCTGATTTAAAGGAGATTGAGAAGCTAATAAAACAAAAAGTTCCAGTCATATCAGATCATCCTTTTGCACATGAAGGAGTAGAACAGGCACCAATGGAAAAGAAAGCACCACAACAGCAAAGATCTAGGCATTCTAATAGCCAAAAGAATAGAGGAGGAGGTTCTAGAAACAATAACAGTGGAGGTAACAAGAGAAACTGGAAGCAACGTAGGTAAGAATTCGATTATTTAATGCCATTAACCGCTGAGGAAAAATATCGCTATAGCCGACACTTATTACTACAAGAAGTTGGATTGGAAGGCCAAGAGAAATTGAAGAAGGCTAAAGTACTTGTTATCGGTGCTGGGGGCTTAGGATGTCCAGTTTTACTTTATTTAGTGGCTGCTGGAGTTGGAACAATCGGAGTTGTTGATTTTGATACTATTGAATCGTCAAACCTTCAACGTCAAATACTGTTTAGCGCGAATGATGTTGGTAGGAGCAAGGCTGAAGTTGCAAAAGAGAAATTGAATGCCAATAATCCATTTATAGACGTTATAGCTTATAATGAGGAATTGACAAATAAAAATGCTTTAGAGATATTTAGTACATTCGATATAATTGTTGATGGTACGGATAATTTCTACACCCGGTATATGGTGAATGATGCTTGTCTGATAGTAAATAAACCATTGGTGTATGGTGCCATTCATAAATTTGAAGGACAAGTATCTGTGTTTAATTATGAAGAAGGACCTACTTATAGGTGTTTGTTTCCTTCTCCACCAAAAACAGGAAGTATTCCTTCGTGTTCTGAAGTCGGAGTTGTTGGGGTTTTGCCTGGAATTATAGGAACACAACAAGCGAATGAAGTAATTAAAATCATTTTAGGAATAGGAAAAGTGTTATCTGGCAGATTATTGATATATAATGCACTTCAATCTTCATTTATGGAGATAAAAATTAATAAAACCGCTGTTGAAGTTTTGAATAAAGAGGATTTTTTAAAATTTGATTATCAAGGTTATTGTGAAGTTTCAATCGTTTTGGAAAAAAGCATTACGCTAGAGGAATTAGCCAATTTATCTTCAGATACTTTTGTTGTTGATGTTAGAGGGGTTTGGGAGCAACCGCAATTAGAAAATAAACGTATTTTACATGCACCATTGCACGAAATTGATGGTTATGTAAAAGAAATTCCGACAGACAAAAAAGTATATGTTATCTGTCAACATGGAGTAAGAAGTAAAGTGGCAATTGAATATCTGGAAAAGGAATATAATTTTACAAACCTAATAAATATTGAAGGCGGAATGTTAGGGTGACTTTTATATAAAAAATAGAAATGAGTGAAAAAAAAATAAAAAACGTATTTGTAGATGGAGCAATAACTCCGGAAAAAATAGCTACATCAATAGCCCATCATCAGGTGAAAACAAATATAGGGGCGCACGATATATTTTTGGGACAAGTTCGAGCAGACACCATAGAAGGGAAAGAGGTTGTAGCTATAGATTACTCTTGTTATGAAGAGATGGCTAATCAAACTTTTCATGAGATTCGCGAAGCTGCATTTGAAAAGTATGATCTTACTTGTATGCATATTTATCATAGTAAAGGAGTTGTAAAAACAGGTGAAATATGTCTGTTTGTATTTACTTCTTCAGCGCATAGAAAAGATGCTATGGATGCTTGTCGCTATTTAGTAGAAGAGATAAAGGCAAAGGTTCCTGTATTCGGGAAGGAATTATTTTCGGACAACACCCATGTTTGGAAGGAGAATAAATAATTAAAGTATTCTATACAGTTTCTTTGATAAACTGATTTATCAAATCAATTGTAGCATGTGGATGGATCATATAAAACAAGTGCTCTTTAAAGATCTCTTTCTCATCGGTATTTGTTGTATCAATAATTGTCGTGTTGCTACTGGTCTCGTATAAGTGAGGGACAAACTTAGCTATTGGATCAATATCACTTTTTAAGACTAAAGTCGGTATATTGTTATTTTCAAATCCAGTCAGCGTTTTAATCTTGTCTAATTCTTTTGATTCTCTTAAGGCAGATTGTATTTGAATTGCAAATATTTTAATTGGTAATTTATTTAGCGTGTGCTCAATAGGTATTTTATTCAGTTCAGGAAGCATGTCCATATCTGCAACCAAAACCATTATACGTTGCTTTATAGCTTTCCATATTCTATTATGAATTGTGGAGTCTGATTTTATCAACCAATGTGTTAAACCAATTGCGAGGTAGCGCATTCCTTGTTTAGTTTCAAAAGGTCGCATAGTCCGTAAAGCTCGAAATAGTGACTTATCCACCACAGAAATGTTTGATTTGAGAATTACATTGTCCATAAATCTTGCTGTGGCATGTTTCGTCTCAGATCCAAAAAACGGATTACAGGCAATTCTTCCTTTTAGATAGGTTTTTACGGCATCATATTTCTGCATATTTTCACTGATCATTAGGAGGTATGTGTTTGCCATTGAGTGATCAAAAATGTATACAGGGTGGCCAAGTTTACCAAAGTATCCTACAGTATGGTTGATATTTTTCGCTACAAATTTTGAATATAGTTTTGGAGGTAAAGCATGTGGGATGGAACCATAATGCATTGCAGCAGAAATATATTTATCGGAAGGAATAAAAGCTAATAAGGCATCAAAAGTATTTAACCCTAAAAACCCGTGAATCATAATTATGACTGGTAGCTTTTTTTTCTTTTTTTCATCGAAAGGCAAAGCCATATCAATGGTGATATGCGTATCTCCAAATTTTGTCGCTCTTTTCAGTTTTACTTGTGGCCAAGTTAATGCCTGATCATCAATAAATACAGTCATTCTATTTTCAACATCATCGATAAATCGCAAAAAACTTGGACTTTCATTCTCTTTTCCCCATTTGTAATATAGCCAAGCAAGCGGCATCCTTTTTTCAGCTTTTGTAGCTAGGAACGCAATTCTAGCGGATTTTTTTAAAAAGTCTGGAGTGTACGTCAGTTCGTGCTCTGCAGTGTCTTTTACTATAACAACTAAGTCTTTTGATTTAAAAGCTGCTGAATTTTTTGTTATCCCTGCAACTTGTCCAGTTGTAGTGGAGGCTACAAAAACATAATCTAGGCCTTTTTTATTTAGTTTATTGAGGGATTTTGCCAAAGAGGTGTTTAATCCATCTTTATAGGCTTCTATATTTTCACGATCCAAACTTCTTCCTAAAATTTGATCCTTCCTTATTTTTTTAGTCTCGATTAAAGCTTTCAAAAATGAAATTGCATCCATAACATCAACCAATCCTCTCTGCCTTTTTAACCGAGAGTTGATGCATGTGTAGTTAATTCTTTCTGGGTGCAAGATTTCATCATAGTGAGCCAGAATGTAAGTGTATGCTCCAGAGGGTGATTTTCCGTGCGATAACCCCACTAAGAACTCTTCATTGTTCTCAGTTACTTGATTTGCGTTTCTTATAAAATCTGAGCCTACTTCTTGATCAAACTCCTCTTTGCTTTTACAATAGATAGTTGTAGGAGCTACATATCGCAATGACTCTTTTAGAGCAGGTATTATTTTAGCCATTGCTTCGGTCAACATCTTCTTTTTTTTTGATAAAAAAAATAATACAGCTTACAATATACTGGTTTATCTAATACAAAGAGGCTCTGCATGGTATTAATTATCCGAATAATTATTATCTTTAGATTTGTTAAATGCTTTATTAAAAAAGCATAATAGCAGCAAGATGAAAAACAAAGGAGAGGTGAAAGAGATGTATTTAGCCAAGAAATCGGCTAAAGTCCTGAAACCTTTATTAGAAAAGTATTATCGTGCAAAATTTATTGGTATTGAAAATATTCCGGACACTCCATTCTTAGGAATCGGAAATCATTTGGGAGTTTACTTTATGCCTGAATCTTTTTTATGGCTTACGAAGTATTATTCTTTGAAAAATAAACCTCCAATGAAAGTGCTGGTACATAATGCTTTACATAATATTGCAAAATTTCTGGTATTACCTGAAAAAGAATTTGGGATCTTAGATGCGAATCCAAAAAACGCTGTTGAATCTTTAAAAAATGGTAATTCTATAACAGTTTATCCAGGGGGGGACAGGGAGAATGCTAAACCTTTTTCAGAGAGAAATGAAATAAACTTTTACAATCATCTTGGTTACATAAAATCAGCATTAAACGCGAATGTGCCAATTTTACCAATTGTTGGTGTAGGGGGGGGAGAAACTGTTTTTGTGTTGTCATCGGGAGAGAAGATAGCTAAAAAAATGGGGTTGACTAAATTATTTAACCTGCATACGTGGCCGATTTATTGGTCATTTCCGTTTGGATGGCACGTAGGCCATTTTCCATTTTTATCTTTGCCTCTCCCTTCACAGGTTACACTTAGTGTATTACCAGCTTACTCCTTGGATGAATATACTGCTGAAGATGCAAATAACCCTGAAGTTCTAGAAAAAATTAACAAAGAGATTATTTTCCGAATGCAAACGGAATTGGATAGATTAGCGAAAGGTAGAATACCGATTATAGGGAACATTAACCCTTGATAGAACAATAAAACACCATTTTTAGTAAAAATATTTGTCTGTTTAGTTGGCAATAAATACTATTGCCTCTTTTAGCGGGGGAACTGGTTAGATAAAATACGTTTTAATAAATATTTATTAGTTGTTATCATTTTTATGTCTCTAATATTTTCATCTATTTCTAATACATGTCGCTCCTTCCTGTATTCTAATTATCTTCTTTTTGTTTTTGGGAGAGAAGGTCCAAGTTTTTT